>Ga0172380_10002176_pt1 | contig 31253 bp, 39 predicted proteins | sample Leawe162metaG_FD_119747 | JGI IMG/M metagenome (GOLD analysis project Ga0172380, IMG submission 119747) | Leachate microbial communities from a municipal landfill in Southern Ontario, Canada - Leachate well 162 metaG | ecosystem: Engineered > Solid waste > Landfill > Unclassified | place... | reverse complement strand
AGCCACGTCCGGTCAGAATCGGGGAGCGTCATTGTACGGTCAGCGGAACTCTTTACCGGCGATTTGTCGTAAGCCACACCAAAGCGAAGCTTCCACGCATCGTTGTATTTGTAATTTGCCCCCAAACCAAGCCGGTAGGTATCTTGGAAATTATAGGAAAGCGTCTTGATCAGGGCACCAGACTGTTTATTCTTCAGACCAACATCATCGATTGAACTCCAGCCTGTCCATGTATAGTCGCCAAGCAACTGCCAACGATCGCTAAGCTGCTGCGAGACAGCCAAAGACGCGCTATCTGGCATTTCAAGCGTCGCTTTGATATCTTGAGAGACAGCCCCTAGGTTAGTCAGACCAGCACCTGTTGCAGAAACTTTTTGCTTACCTTCGAGGTGAAACTTTGTGTTGGATCGATAGGTTAAGCCAACGCGCGTGCTAGGAGAAAGTTGGAACATGGCGCCAAGGTTGTAACCAACGGCCCAGTCATCCCCCTTAACATCTACATGTGTTCCCGCAGGAATTCCGACAGCCAAAGTTGGGCTCTGCGCTGGAACCCCGAATTTAAATTCCGTTTCGTTGTGCGCAAAATTCAGCCCACCACCGACTGAGATTTTTTCGTTAATTTTATACGCGATAGACGGATTAATATTGATCTGCTCCATCGCGCCATAAAACCCCGCGTTAAATCCGCGGAAGTTCTTATCATATTCAGTTTCGTTACCGAATGTTGGCGACACCCCGACGCCAATACGCAGCGATGGGGACAACGAATACGCCCAGAAACCCGCAGGGATAAGAGCCACGCCGCCAGCATTACCACCATCGCCAGTAGGCGCATAAACTGTAACGTTCGGAGCGGCGATAAAGCCAGGCCGAGTGTAAGTTCCCGTATCTTTATATTTAATTGATCGGCTCAACACTGTTCCAGAGGCGGAAATATTGTGACCTTCCGCAAGATACGTCATGCCTGCCGGGTTAAAGTAAATCGTACCTGCATCCTCGGCCGCAGCAGCAGCCCCGGAAAATGCAGTGCCGTTACCCGAACCTGTTTGGTTCTGAATGGCAAAACCCGAAGCACTGGCTACGCCAGCAAATCCGAACATCATCAGCGCCGGAATAAGGCGCATCGTGAACCCAGTGGTCATTCTCTGGTCTCCTTGGTGTAAATTGTCGTTGGAAAATATCTTTTTTCTTCCGACAGTTAATAGCTGCTATTAGACAAAAAAACAGCGTTTGAAAGCTACATCTACTCGGCCGGAGGGAGCTCTCGCTTGCCCCCCTGTTGGTTTATTGCAACATATGTCAGCGTTGCCTCGGTAACCTTGACCGTTACGGGATTTGTCGGGTTGCGTTCGGCATAAACCTCGACATTTACCTTGATCGAAGTTCGACCGGTTTCGACGACTTCAGCGAAAAAGCTGACCACATCACCGACGGACACGGGTTGTTTGAACAAAAACGAGTTGACTGACACTGTCGCCACCTTGCCACGGGCACGCCGCATCGCAGGAATGGCGCCGGCCACGTCGACCTGGGCCATGATCCAGCCGCCGAAGATATCACCGTTCTGATTGACGTCCGCCGGCATCGGCATGACGCGCAGGGTGGGTTGACCTTGCGGCAACTGGACAGGGTTTTCAGCCATTCTGGTTCTTTGCGTAGTTGAGGGGACCACCGGTAAAGGGAGCAAAACCGGTTCCGAATATTACCCCGGCGTCGGCCAGGTCCGCATCTGCGACGATCCCCTCGTCTACAAGCTGCTGCGTCCGATCAAGCAACGGCTTTACGAGGCGAGCCGCCAAACCCGGCGGCACTGTACCCGGCGAACTCTTGGCAGGCTTGCCGCTACTGTGGTCATAAAAGCCTTTGCCTGTTTTTTTCCCCAGATTTCCGGCGTTGAAGCGCTCGGCCAGACATTTCGGCGGCTCCGCACCTGAACCTGCAAGCGCCTTGCCGGCAGCCATGGCGACATCCAGCCCAACCATGTCTACCAGCTCGATTGGGCCCATCGGCATACCGAAGGCCAACATGGCTTCGTCGACGGTCTCCGGCGAATTTCCCTCATCGACCGCTCGCAGCGCTTCGAGCATGTAAGGGCCAAGCACCGCGTTCACCAGGAAACCGGGAGCACTCTTGACCGGTAGCGGCAGGCGGTCGATCTGGCGAACGAAGGCGGCGGCTTTCCTGGCCATTTCTGGATCACCGCCGTCAGCGGAAACGACTTCAACCAGCGGCATCTTTGCCACCGGATTGAAGAAATGAATGCCGACCAATCTGGCTGGATTCCTCAGCACCGTCCGCAGTTCTTCGAGTTTGAGGCTGGAGGTGTTCGTTGCCAAAACGGCCTCTGGCTTCATCGCGGCATCCAGTTTCCTGAACAGGGCGTGCTTGGCTTCGACGTTTTCGAAAATGGCTTCGATCACCACGTCAGCGTGGGCGGCCCCTTGGCCGTCCGGGTCGGGGATCAGGCGGTCCATTACCGCGCGCAATTGCAGTTTGTCCTTGATACGGCGGGAAAAACTGCTGCGGGCACGTTTCAGTGCCGGGGCAATACGCTCCATGTTCTGATCCTGCAGCGTCACGGTCAGGCCGCGCAATGCACACCAGGCAGCGATGTCTCCGCCCATGACGCCGGCACCGATCACATGCACGCGCTGCGCCTTGAAATCAGCGTCCTTACCGAAGCTTTTCAAGCGCTCCTGCAGGAAGAAAACACGAACGAGATTGCGCGCCGTCGGCGAACGTACGATGGCGTCGACCAGCTCCGGCGCCGCCAGTGCATTGCCATTGTGCTTGGCCCAGATATCGATGATCGCGTAGGGCGCCGGGTAGTGCGCCTGGCGAGCGCGTTGAGATACCTGTTTCCTGGCACCATTGGCGACAATGCTTTTCAATGGCCCGTTAAGCAGGCGCTGCATGAAGGGGAGCGGACGGCGTGACTGGTTCGACAGCACCAGCATGCGCGCTGCGTTCTCCATCACACGCGGCGGCACACATTCATCGGCGAGCCCCATACGCTTGGCGCGCTTGGCGTCGATCGTCTTGCCGGTCAGCATCATATCCATCGCTGCAGCGGGACCGACACGCTCGGGCAGGCGCAGCATGCCCCCCCACCCCCGGAAAATACCCAGCATAACTTCCGGCAACCCCATCTTGGTACCCGGCTCATCCACGGCCAGCAGATAGCGGCAGGCCAAAGCCAATTCGAGACCACCTCCCAGGCAATGCCCGCGAACCAATGCCAAAGTCGGATAGGTAACCGCAGCCAGGCGATTGAACAGGTTCCAGCCACGTTCAACTAGTTCACGCCCTTTATCGGCAGTATCGAGTTGTGTGAATTCCTGAATGTCAGCTCCGGCGATAAAGCCGGCTTCCTTGCCCGAGCGGAAGACCAAGGCCTTCGGCGGCGAACGGTCGAAGGTGTCAAGTATCTGCCCGAGTTCGCCCATCACCGCTTTTGAAAGTGAGTTGGCGTTTTCTCCCACTTTGTCGAATGTCGCCCAAGCGATACCCGCACCATCCAGATCGACACGCCAGTGTTGCAAATTCAAAGTCATCATTGTTATTCCGTCTCTCAGTGCAGCGGCTGACCGCTGGCGGCAAATGCCAGCGTTACAGCCCCCGGCCCGACGTTGACCGCTGCCGTCTTGCTCATCGGCGACAGCAGGATTTCCACACCGTTTTCCCGCGCTGATTGCTCCAGTTCCGCGTAACCGGGAAGCTTTGCTACTTCGGCAAGCGAGCCACCGTAGCTGATGCACACATACGGCGCTTCGAGTCCGCGACGAATGCGGTCGGCGGCCTTGGTAAAAAGGCGCTCAACACCGGTGTCAAAACCCCGCACTTTGTCGACCGGCCCCGTCGCGTCCTGATGGCAATGCAGAATTGGCTTGACGTCGAGCATCGACCCCAGGGCATACGAGCCCCAGCCAATGCTCTTGTCACCCTTCTTGGACGCACGCTTGTAGATATGAAACAGGTCGGCCGGGACCATGTAGGTATGCGTCTGTTCAACCAACTGCCGCAAACGTGAACCTATTTCGCTCGGGGTACCGCCTTGGTGTATCAGTCGTATGGCTTCAGCCGCCTGCACGGCCTGCCCGGCAAACATGTTGCGCGACGACAGCACTGCAAGACCAAAGCGTTCCGGCACGCCGGCCTGACGGCGAACCTCTTTGTACTTGGTCAGGATCGCACGCGAAGCCTGCATCGCGTGATCGTAGATCTGGCTGCGGCCACTGGTTATGGTCAGACAAAAAACATAATCGAAATCAAGCACCAGGCGTTCGAGGAACAGCTTTTCGATCTGCTGCACGGAATAGGGAATCGATTCGGCAAAGTCTTCGCTCTTCTTGTCCAGATATTTCGTGTAGAACAAATGCGTCTCGGCCGGATCTCGCCTGTCTTCGACCAGCGCATCGCCGATACGCAGGGTGATCGGCATCACGACGACGCCGTGTTCGTCGATAAAATCTTTGGGCAGATCACAGCAGGAATCAACTACGACACCGATCCTCATGACCGCCCCTCCGCCTCAACCAGCATGGCACCACCGAGGCCACCACCGATGCAGATGGTGGCAATACCGCGCTTCGCTCGCTTCTCGTGCAGGACATGCAACAGGTGGAGGACAATGCGGGCGCCAGAAGCGCCGACCGGGTGGCCAAGGGCAACTGCGCCGCCATCGACGTTCAGCTTGTCTTCATCCAGCGCCCCGAGCGCACCGGGCAAACCCAGTTGTTCGCGGCAGTAGTCATCCGATTTCCAGGCCTCGACGCAACCCATGACCTGTGCGGCAAAGGCTTCGTTGATTTCCCAGGCATCAAGGTCATTGAGACCAAGGCCGTGGCGCTGCAGGATCGGCGTCGCTGCATGCACCGGGCCGAGCCCCATCTGTGCGGGATCCAGCCCCGACCACTGGCTATCCGTGATTTTCCCAATTGGGGTCAGACCCCATTTTTTTACTGCGTCTTCGGAAGCGAGAATCAACCAGGCAGCACCGTCGGTGATCTGGGAGCTGTTGGCGGCCGTGATGTTTCCGTATTTCTTGTCGAAGAAGGGCTTCAGCTTGGCCATGCCGGCCATGCTGGCGTCGGCGCGAACGCCATCGTCTTCGGCGTAAACATTGCCCTTGTCGTCGACCAACGGAACGATTTCACCATAATGGCCAGCTTCGCGACCGGCCAGCGCGCGCTGGTGACTGCGTACCGAAAATTCGTCCATCTGCTGGCGATTGATCCCGAATTTCCACGCCAGATTTTCGGCCGTCTGGCCCATCAACATGCCATTGACCGGGTCGGTCAACCCCTTCATCAGACCGATCACCGGCGACAGCAGCACACTCGGACGCAACTTGAGGAACTGCCTGAATTTCGCACCAGCCGTGCGTGCCGACATCATCTGCGCGAACCAAAGCACGATGGTGTCCGAATAGAGCAGCGGCGCCCGTGATAGCGCATCGACACCACCAGCCAGCACCAGCTGCGAGCGGCCAGACTGGATGTTGGCCATCGCTGAATCCAGCGCCTGCATACCGCTGGCGCAGTTGCGCATCACCGTCCAGCCCGGCACATCAAGGCCGCAGCCCAGGCGCAGCGCAACCATGCGGCCGATATTGGTTTCGTCCGGCGACGGCGCGGCACAGCCGAGAATCACTTCATCCAGATCGCTGGGCGAAAAGGGTTGCCGCGTCAGCAGCGAGCGCCCGGCTTGTACCGCCAGGTCACTCGCCGCGAACGGCCCCGGAGCATTACGCGCCTTGAGAAAGGGCGTACGCGCTCCATCCACTACATACACAGGTTGGAAAGCCACCGTGTGTTCTCCTTTGGTCAATTTTTTGTTTTGTTTGAAACGCTCAAGGCGATGACCAAGATAGGCCATCGCCTTGAGGAACGACTGAATTACGCAGCGACTTTGTGTTCTACCGGCAAGCGCTGGGACAACCCGTAGTCCATCGGGAAGTCATCGACACGGATAACGATGTCACGCAACTCGTTACGACGCTTGAGCACGGCATACTCGGCGGCGGTGACGATGCCGGCCGCGAAAGCAGCGTGGGCAATATCGCGGACGTTGGCATCCGGGTTATCGTCCAGCTTTCCAGCCTTCTCGGCTTCGCGAATCTTGGCATCGAGTGGTTCCGCCTCGATAGTTGCCTTGAGTGCAAGCTCTACAGCCCCTACCGCTTCCTGCTCTGTTTTCGGCACATAGGTTTCGGCGGTAAGGCGGTCACGAGCGGCTGACGGCTCGATCAAAAGCTTTGCAACTTGATGGCCGATCCGGTCCGAAGGCACATCGTACGGACGCCCCAGCGGGAAGATCAGGCGATAGAGCAGGCGGCCGATGAACTTGTTCGGGAAGTTGTCGATGACGCCGTCAAACGCCATCTGGGCCTTGTACATGGCATCCCAGATTGCCCAGTGCATCATCGGCGCATCGGCCTGCTGACGACCTTCCTCTTCATAGCGCTTGAGTGTCGCTGAACAGAGATACATCATCGAGAGGATGTCGCCGAGCCGAGCCGAGAGCTTTTCGCGGCGCTTCAGTTCCCCGCCCATGACCAGCATCGAAATATCGGAGAGGAAGGCAAAGGCTGCCGAGAAACGGGTTAATTGCTGATAGTAGCGACGCGTTTCCGGAGCGACATTGCTCGGCACAGAAACGAAATGTGAGCCGGTGAGCCCCTTGAAGAGGGCGCCGAAGGCGTGACCGATGGTAAAGCCAATATGGCCGAACAATGCCCGGTCAAAATCAGCCAGTCCCTGCTGCGCATCCGGATGGTGCGCTGCCTGCATTTCCTTCAGCACATACGGGTGACAGCGGATCGCCCCCTGACCGAAGAGGATCAGGCTACGCGTCAGGATATTGGCGCCTTCGACGGTGATGCCGATCGGAATCTGCTGATACGCACGGCCGAGGAAATTCGATGGGCCAAGGCAAATGCCTTTGCCGCCGATCACGTCCATGCCGTCGTTGACCACCTGACGGGCACGCTCGGTCACGTGGTACTTGGCTATGGCAGAAACGACCGACGGCTTCTCGCCGAGATCGACTGCACCCGCTGTCATCTTGCGCACTGCGTCCATCATGTAGGTATAGGCGCCGATACGGGTCAGCGCTTCCTCAACCCCCTCGAACTTGCCGACGGCCATCTTGAACTGGCTGCGCACGCGTGCATAGCCACCGACAGCACGGGCGGTAAGCTGAGCCATACCGGTGTTCGACGACGGCAACGAAATCGAGCGACCAGCGGCCAGACACTCCATCAGCATGCGCCAACCCTGACCGGCCATCTTCTGCCCGCCAATGATGTAGTCGAGGGGCATGAAGACATCCTTGCCACGCGTCGGACCGTTCATAAACATCGCGTTGAGCGGAAACAGCCGACGGCGGGTTTCACACCCCGGGGTATCCCACGGCACAAGGGCGCAGGTAATGCCGATATGTTTCTTGGTGCCCAGCAGGCCATCGGGATCGTACAGGTGGAAAGCCAGTCCAAGAATCGTGCACACGGGACCGAGCGTGATGTAGCGCTTGTCCCAGGTAACACGCATGCCGAGAACTTCCTTGCCCTGCCACATACCCTTGCAGACGATACCAACATCGGGGATCGAAGCGGCATCAGAGCCTGCCCACGGGCTGGTCAGTGCAAACGCAGGTATTTCCTGACCTTTTGCCAAGCGAGGCAAGTAATGGTCCTTCTGTTCTTCTGTGCCGTAGTGCAGCAACAGCTCAGCCGGACCGAGCGAGTTTGGAACCATGACTGATACTGACAGTGCCGACGAACGTGTCGACAGTTTGGTAACCACCTGCGAATGGGCATAAGCAGAGAATTGCAGGCCACCGTATTTCTTCGGAATGATCATGCCGAGGAAGCCCTTGTCCTTGATGTATTTCCAGGCCTCGGGCGTCATGTCCTGCAACTCGTGCGAGACCTGCCAATCATCGACAAGGCGACACGCCTCCTCGACTTCGTTATCCATGAATGACTGTTCCTCTGCCGTCAGTTTCGGCGTCGGGTAAGCCAGCATCTTCTTCCAGTCAGGCTTGCCGCGGAACAGGTCGCCATCCCACCACACAGTTCCGGCCTCAAGCGCATCGCGCTCGGTGTCGGACATCTGCGGCAGAATTTTTTTGTAGGTGGCGAAAATAGGCCGGCTGACCAGTGCACGCCTTACAGGCCGGACACCGATCAGCACGGCAACTGCGACCGCTACCACGGTCAGCAGAGGGATGATCAAATCGATCATAAACAGTTCTCCTTAATGGTCTTAGGCCGCTTTTGTCGGCTCTGAGTTGTTTTGCTGCTCTTGCGATACCGCGAAAGAAGGGAGCGGAGCCCGTAGTCCTCCCAGCAGGAAAGGCATGACACGCGCTGCCAACAGTTTGGCGGCGTCCGGCCCCTCGTTGTCCAGATCAAGCTCACAACCGGTGACGACCTGCAGGGCATCGGTTCCGGCGATGGCGTAAGACATGGCGCCCAGCATCAAATGAAAACGCCAGATGATTTCTTCGTGAGGAACCTCCGGCAGCGCACGGAACAAGGCCCGTTTGTAGCGCTCGATCACCTCGGCGTACTCACCAGCAAAGAAAGTACGGATAAAGTCGGCCGGCTCAGTCAGGGTGCGGCCCAGCAGGCGCAGGAAAGTCATTCCCCCCAGAGATTCATCAGACCCCATTTGAAGCAAGGTGCCAAAAAACGCCTCGAGAATTGCCGAAGGTTTGAGCGGCTGCCCTGCTGCCTGCAACTCCAGCTCATCGAGCTGACGCAGACGTTCACGATTCAGCCAGGCCAGACGGCGGCGAAACACCTCGCGCAACAACGCCTCTTTGGAACCAAAGTGATAATTGACGGCAGCAAGATTCACTTCGGCTTCGCCGGTAATCATGCGCATCGATGTCCCTTCGTAGCCGCTCTCCATGAAAAGGCGCTCGGCCGCATCAAGAATGCGTTCGCGGGTATCGGACTGAGGTTTGTTTTCGTTCATAGCAATCTAGACCAATGCACATGGTTCAAACGTTCGTTTAAATCATATGTGTGAGTTTGGAGAAAGGCAAGCATTTTTTTCATTCGCGTGACAGTGCTTTTTCGGCCCGGCCCCGACAGGCATACTGGGCGCTTACAAGAACATAACGACAGCCTCCCGACATGCGCCGCAACCTCCCTCCCAAACCGCCCGCGTCTTCAAACACCCTCACAGAAACGCACACTTGGCGAACACTTAAATTACTGTTTCCTTACCTCTGGCAGTACCGTGGCCGTATGTTGCTGGCACTTTCCTGCCTGGTCTTTGCCAAGCTCGCCAACGTCGGCGTGCCGCTCGTCTTCAAGGAGATGATCGACGGCATGTCGCCCGACCAGCAACTGCTGGCCCTGCCCGTCGGCTTGTTGCTCCTGTACGGTGTGCTGCGCTTCTCCACGTCGTTATTCACCGAGCTACGGGAAATTTTCTTTGCCCGTGTGACGCAGCAGGCAGTACGCCGTATTGCGCTGGAAGTCTTTCGGCACCTGCACGCACTCTCCCTACGCTTTCACCTAGAGCGCCAGACCGGCGGCGTGTCGCGTGACATTGAGCGCGGCACCCGGTCGATTTCGGCGCTGATCAGTTACACCCTCTACTCGATCCTGCCCACGCTGGTCGAAGTCGGCTTGGTGCTCAGCATTCTGATCATTCAGTATGACGCCGTCTTTGCCGTGATTACGGCGATATCGCTGTCTGCCTACATTGTATTCACGGTGCTACTCAGCAACTGGCGTATCGGCATCCGCCGCACCATGAACGACACTGACTCGGCTGCCAATACACGGGCTGTCGATAGCCTGCTCAACTACGAAACCGTCAAGTATTTCAACAACGAGGAGTACGAAGCGCGGCGCTACGATGAGCAATTGAGCATGTGGGAAGATGCCGCTACCACCAGCCAGATTTCCCTTTCCTGGCTCAACCTCGGCCAGCAGGCCATCATCGCCTGTGGGGTAACCGCCATGATGTGGCGCGCAGCAAACGGTGTTGTAGAAGGCACGATGTCTATCGGCGATCTTGTTCTGGTCAACGCGTTCCTGATCCAGCTCTACGTGCCACTGAATTTTCTCGGTGTCGTCTATCGCGAAATTCGGCAAGCACTTGCCGACATTGAACGGATGTTCGATTTACTTACTGTTAACCGGGAAGTTGCTGACGCACCGGGCGCCTACGATCTACCCGGCGGCGCGCTCGGAATCAGTTTTGAATCGGTCGACTTTTTCTACGACAAGGAGCGTCCGATTCTCAAGGACATCAGCTTCATCATCCCTGCGGGAAAGACATTGGCCGTCGTTGGCCACTCCGGAGCGGGAAAGTCGACGCTGGCCCGCCTGCTTTATCGCTTTTATGACATCAGTGCAGGCCAGATTTTGATCGGCGGCCACGAAATACGTCAGCTCAGACAGAGCAGCCTGCGCGCTGCCATCGGCATCGTGCCGCAGGACACCGTGCTGTTCAACGACACCATTCGCTACAACATTCGCTACGGCCGCCCGGAGGCCAGCGAGGCCGAAGTGGAGGCCGCCGCGCGGGCCGCACAACTGCATGATTTCGTAGCTACGCTTCCGCTCGGTTACGAGTCGCGGGTCGGCGAGCGCGGGCTCAAACTTTCCGGCGGCGAGAAGCAACGCGTAGCGATTGCTCGAGCACTCCTGAAAAATCCACCTATCCTGATTTTCGACGAAGCCACCTCGGCACTCGATTCAGAAACGGAGAAAGCCATTCAAGGCAGCCTGGAACTCGCGGCAAGAGGTCGCACGACACTCGTCATAGCCCATCGCCTGTCGACGATCATGGATGCCGATGAGATTCTTGTGATGGACGGGGGGCGTATCGTCGAGCGAGGCACTCACGGACAGTTACTGGCCATGGGCAGCGCCTATTCCCGCATGTGGCTCCTGCAACAGCAGGAGGAAGAATCGAAAATTTGAGAATCGCTATACTTGCAGTCAAAACAGCCCGCCCAGAGAGAAGTCGATGCCACAGGCCTGCATATCGCCAGTCGTAAAAAACGAGCGCCGCCAGCCTTCATCCAGGGTTTTTCCGCTGGCAGTAGCACTGCTCAGCGCCGGCATGACTGTCGGCGTTTACTTCTACCTTGATCGACTTGAGAATCTGGAATGGCGCACAACCGTGTCGAAAGACGCGGCTTTGGTCACCACCGAAATTCGCAGTCGACTTCATACCCATGCGCAGTTCCTGCGGGGCGTTCGCGCCTTCTTCTCTGTACAAGAGAACGTCTCACCCGAGGCGTGGCGCGCCTTTTCGCAGCAACTACAAATCGAACGCAATGTGCCGGGGATCCAGGCTTACGGCTATGCCCCGGCAGTTCCAGAAGAGCATATCGCCGCCTCGCCTGCCGGACGTTTGCGAACCACGACGACCCATGCTTCCGCGCCCACAGCACGCCCAGACGGACAGGCCATAACACTGCCCGTAACCTTTCTTGCGCCTGAAAACACGCGCAATCTCGCGGCAATCGGCTTTAACCTCTATTCCGAGCCTCGCCGTGCAGAGGCTGTCGACCTTGCGCGTGACCACGATAACGTCGTGCTTAGCCGCCGCATCGAACTCGTTCAGGAAGGTGCGCAGGAAACTCGTCAGCCCGGAATACTGATGGTTCTACCGATCTATCGCCAAGGCGCATCGACAACGACCGTCGATGAGCGACGACGGGCGTTCGTTGGCATTGTCTATGCAGCCTATCGCATGGGTGATTTCATGGCGTCGTTCAATTACGCCAATAGCGGCTCGCTTGGCATGCGCATCCTCGACGAAGATTCCTATAACTCAGCTCGCAGCGAACAGAGTTTCAGCCTGCTTTACGACTCTGGAAACACGGCTGGGAGCGAAGTGATCGACACCCGCGAAATGGAATTCGGTCAGCGAAACTGGCATCTTCGCTTCAGTCCGCCTCGCTCCTCAAGGAACAACCATGGACCGCTGTTTGTATTGATTGCAGGTTTTCTGGTCAGTGCGGCGCTGGGCGCGCTCAGTCGCACGCAGGCCACTTACCGCGAACGTGCAGAGTCCCTTGCCCATGACATTACGGTTGAACTGCGGCGCTCTGAAGAGCGTTTCAAACTCGCCTCCGAGGGAACGAACGACGGCATCTGGGACCGAGACCTGGTGTCGGGAACAGTTTGGCACTCAGAACGCCTCAAGAAGATCCTCGGTTTTTCTGCCGAAACAAATACAGCTGACGTGGCATTCTTTCTGTCGCGCATCCACCCTGATGATCGCCCACAACTTGAAGCCGTGCTGCAGCAGCACTTTGCCGACCGCCAGCCGTATCGCATCGAATATCGTTTTCTCAAAGGTGATGGCTCATGGGCCTGGTTTCGGTCAACCGGCCAGGGCGTATGGGATAGTGAAAATCGAGCTATCCGGCTGGTGGGTGCAATTTCTGATATCACTGATCAACGCAACTCCGAACACCAGCTGGAACACTACCGTGACTTTCTGGCCACGGTTCTCAAATTCATCCCCCACCCGGTTTTTGTCAAAAATCAGCAGCGTGAATACATTGCGGTTAACTCCGCATTTTGCCGACTGATTAATCGTCGTGAAGAAGACATCCTCGGACGCGTCGAGCTTGGTCGCACCCCTTTACCAGAATCACTCGCCGCGCGGATTCGGGGGATGGACGAGCGCGTTTTTGCTGGCGTGGGCGAGCAGATCGAGGAGCTTGCCCTGCCACTCAAAGGCGGGGTACGCACTGTGATAGCGAGAAAGACCCTGGCGAGCAGTCCGGATGGGCTTCCAATCCTTATCGGCACCCTGACTGACGTGACCGAGTTGCGCGAGGCCGAGCGGGAGCGAATTGTTGCAGACCGGCAGCGGGAAGAAATCCTCGATGCTGCGACAGAAATTTCAATCATCGCTACTGATGTTGCTGGAACGATTAGGCTCTTCAATCGCGGGGCCGAAAAGATGCTGGGCTATCGTGCGGAGGAATTGGTCAACAAACAGACCCCCGCACTACTCCACCTCCAGAAGGAAGCCGAAGAGCATGGGCGCCACCTGAGCGCCGAGCTCGGTTATCCGGTAGCGGGCTTCGAGGTCTTCGTGACGATGGCAAGACTGTACGGCGCCGAGAGCCGGGAATGGACCTATGTTCGCAAGAACGGCTCGAGGCTCGTGGTAAGCCTGGTCGTCACCGCCGTTCGCGGCGAGGAGGGCACGGTCACTGGCTATCTTGGTGTGGCGACGGATATCACCGAGCGTAAGGAAGCGCTGGCTGAACTGGAGCGTCAGCGCGCCCGGATGGAAACCATCATTGAGCACATTCCCGGCGGGGTATCGCTGATCGATAGCGAACTTCATTTCATTGCGGCCAATCAGGAGCTCAAGCGCGTTCTCGATTTTCCGGATGCGCTATTTTCCTCTGGCCCTCCCTCGCTCTTTGAAGTCGCACTGTTCAATGCCAGGCGCGGCGACTACGGCCCGGGAGAGCCCCGTAAGTTGGCGATGGATGTCGTCGAGCGCGCGCGCCACCCGACGCCACACCGATTTGAGCGAACAGCGTCCAACGGCCGGACCATAGAGGTTCGCGGAACACCGCTGCCGGACGGTGGATTCGTTACCATTTATACCGATATCACCGAGCGCAAGGAAGCAGAAACTGAGTTGCTTCGCCACCGCGACCATCTCCAGGAGCTGGTTACAGAACGGACAGTGGACCTGATGACAGCGAAGGAAGCTGCGGAAAGAGCCAGCGAAGCCAAATCGGAATTTTTGGCGAATATGTCACACGAATTGCGCACCCCGATGCATTCGGTGCTGAGCTTTGCCAGCCTTGGCGAGGCCCGAGCACACACAGACAAGCAGGAAAAGCTGGCGCATTTTTTTAGCCGGATTCATCAAAGCGGCACCCGCTTGCTAGGACTGCTCAACAATCTTCTTGATCTTTCGAAGCTGGAAGCAGGCATGATGAACTTGCAGTTGCGGGAACAGGATGTGCTGCCAATCATTCAAGAGGCTGTGCACGAAAATGAGAGCTGGGCTGCTACACGCCAGATTCAATTAACCGTGGATTTCGGAATGGCGGCAACTAGCGTGCCGGTGGACGGTGTACGGATTGGGCAGGTGATACGGAATCTCCTATCGAATGCGATCAAATTTTCACCAGCGGGCGCCAAAGTAGAAATATTTTTCTCAAACGTCCGGTTGCCGCGTGGGCGCAGGGCGAGTGATCCGGAAGATATCCCAGCCCTACAGATAGAAGTACGTGACGAGGGCCCCGGTATCCCAGAAACAGAGCTTGAAACGATATTCAACAAATTCGTGCAGAGCAGCAAGACTAAAACAGGCGCAGGCGGAACAGGACTTGGCCTGGCTATCTGCCGGGAGATCGTACACGCCCACGGTGGCTGCATTCGCGCGTACAACAACCCCGCCGGTGGCGCCTCACTTATTCTGTCGCTGCCACAAGACAGACAGTATTTCGTTTGAGGACCTTGCCAATGACTGCACAGCATCTGCTGATCGTTGATGACGAACCGTTCAACCTTGAAATTATTCAGGAGTACTTCGAAGGCAGCTCCTTCGCCCTCGACACAGCCACGAATGGGGAAGATGCCTGGATATTGCTACAAGGCTCAACCCGCTATGCGGCCGTTATTCTTGACAGGATGATGCCGATTCTTGACGGTATGGGCTTGTTGAAGCGCATCAAGGAGTCTCCGCATTTGCGTTACACGCCAGTGATAATGCAGACGGCGGCAGGTGCACCAGAACAGGTAAAGGAGGGTCTGGCCGCTGGGGCGTATTACTACTTGGTCAAGCCCTACGAGCGTGAATCCTTGCTCACCATTGTCCGTAGCGCCCTCGCCGACAGCGAAGCGCGCACTGCGCTGCAGGCGCAGCTTGCAGAGAATGGGACTGCTTTGAAACTCATGGCATCGGGCGAATTTTCACTTCAATCACTTGACGAAGCGGCTGCGCTAGCAGCCTTCCTGGCACAGGCGTGTCCGGAGCCAGAGCGAGCGGTGCTCGGCTTTTCTGAACTTTTGGTCAACGCGATCGAGCACGGAAATCTAGCGATCACCTACGATGAAAAATCGCAGCTTCGACGCGACGATCGATGGAGCGAGGAAATCGAGCGCCGACAAGCACTTCCGGAAAACAGGAAGAAGCGCGTCCATATCTCATTCACACGAGAAGCAGAACAGGTGTTGTTTCAGATTCGTGATGAGGGAGTGGGGTTTGATTGGGAGCGTTACCTGGATTTCGACCCGGAACGCGCGTTTGATCCCAACGGAAGAGGAATTGCATTGGCTAGAATGGCTAGCTTCAACGCACTCGAATATGTCGGCTGCGGCAATTCCGTCGTAGTCACCATCAAGCACCAACACGGATAGCAAAAGCTCATGGAAGATCTACCGAAACTCAGGGTACTGACGGTCGACGATAACAGAACCAACCTTCAGATCCTTCAGGTGTTTCTCAAAAAGCTCGGCCATGAGGCGATCTGCGCTGACAACGGCGAAGTGGCCGTTTCCAGGTACCTGGAAACGAAGCCCGACCTGATCCTGATGGACATCATGATGCCGGTAATGGATGGGCTGGAAGCAACCCGCAGAATACGGGCCATTCCTTCGGAGCAATGGGTACCCATCATATTTCTATCGGCACTGGACAGAGACGAAAATCTGGTTGGTGGCTTGGAGGCAGGGGGCGACGACTATCTTTCAAAGCCTATCAACTTTGTGGTGCTTGAGGCCAAGATGCGCTCGATGCAGCGCACGCTAGCGTTGCAACAACACGTCAGCGATGCCCTTCATCGCCTGCAGACAATTTCTGACAATGTACTCGAAGCGATCATAACGATCGACACCCGTGCGACGATCATCTCCACAAATCGCGCGGTCGAAGCGCTATTCGGCTGGACACCAGAGGAGCTTGTTGGACAAAACGTAAAGGTTCTCTGCCCCGAGCCCTACCGAACTGAACACGATAGCTATATCTATGAATACGTATCAGGCGGACCTCCGAGGATAATTGGCCTCGGCCGCGAGGTACCTGCGCAGCGACGTGATGGTTCGATTTTTGCAGCTGAGCTGACGGTGAGTGAAGTTCGTCTTGAACATAAGCGGCTTTTTATCGGTGTCATCCGCGATATCAGCGAACGCAAGCGGTCTGAAAAATTGCTACAGGAGAATGCCGAAAAACTTCAGCACTACTACGATTCGACTCGTGCGGAAAACCAGCTGGCCCAAGCACTGATTGAGCGCCAGTTGATGCGCGACGAGCTCGATGACCCGCTGGTGCACTATTGGCTTACCCCTGCGCAGAATTTCAGCGGAGACGTATTGGCTGCAGCGCGTTCGGCTTCCGGGCAACTGTATGCACTTCTTGCAGACGCTACTGGTCACGGGCTGACCGCGGCGATCAGCACCCTGCCGGTGCTGACTCTCTTCTATCGTATGGCCGCTACGGATACACCATTAGAGAAAATGGTGTTTGAAATCAACCAGCAACTACGAGAATCAATGCCGGTCGGCCGTTTTGTCGGCGCCGTCCTGGTCTGCCTAAACACCTTGAAGCAAGAGGGTGAAATCTGGATTGGCGGAATGCCCAGCGTGCTACTTCTCGACAGTTGCGGAAGCGCTCTTCGAGAATTCGTCTCGAGCGAGCTTCCCCTTGGGATACTTGCCAGCGAGGAAATCGCGACCTCGCCAGAGCGATTTAGTTGGGTTGCTGCAAGCCAACTTGTCCTGTGCTCTGATGGGTTGCTTGAAGCGGAAAACGCCAGCGGCGAACAATTCGGCCAAAAACGCTTGCTAGGGTCGATAGCCGGTCAGCCTATCGGCAACCGCCGTGACAACGTCCAGGCAGCTGTTCTAGAGCATCTTGGCGAAGTCGGGGCGCAAGACGATATTTCGCTACTGCTACTCACCTGCCCCGGAACGCTGTGACGGACGTAAAAAAGCCAGGCTAAGAAGCCTGGCTTTCTGAGAGCAGTTGGCTTACAGCTTAAGCAGCCTCAGCCACTTCAGCGGGTGCTTCAACTACTTCGGGACGGTCCAGCAGTTCGATGTAGGCCATCGGTGCGTTGTCGCCAACGCGGAAACCGCATTTCAGAATGCGCAGGTATCCGCCATTGCGATTTGCAAAGCGAGGGCCGAGTACTTCAAACAGCTTACCGACGATCTCGCGATCGCGCAGGCGGTCAAAAGCGAGGCGGCGATTAGCCAGCGTCGGCTTCTTACCAAGTGTAATCAGCGGCTCAACTACACGACGGAGCTCCTTGGCCTTTGGCAAGGTCGTCTTGATTGCTTCGTGCCGGAGCAGCGAAACGCTCATATTGCGAAACATTGCCAGACGATGGCTGCTGGTGCGGTTGAGTTTGCGAAGTCCCAAACGGTGACGCATTTCGTGTTCCTCTCTGTTTCAGTCCCGCTGGGCTTATTTCTCGAGACCGGCCGGCGGCCAGTTTTCGAGCTTCATGCCCAGCGTCAGGCCGCGCGCGGCCAGAACTTCCTTGATTTCATTGAGCGACTTGCGGCCGAGATTCGGAGTCTTGAGGAGCTCGTTCTCAGTGCGCTGAATCAGATCGCCGATGTAGTAAATATTTTCTGCCTTCAGGCAGTTCGCCGAGCGAACCGTCAGTTCGAGGTCATCGACCGGGCGCAGAAGAATCGGATCGACCTGGATCGACTTCTGCTGCTCAACAGGAACGGATGTTCCTTCGAGGTCAGCAAAGACAGAAAGCTGATCGATCAGCATGCGTGCTGCCGTACGGATCGCATCTTCTGGCTCAACCACACCGTTGGTTTCGATGTCGATGATCAGCTTGTCCAGATCGGTACGCTGCTCGACGCGGGCGCTTTCGACGTTGTAGGCAACGCGGCGAACCGGACTGAACGAAGCATCGAGAACCAGCTTGCCGATACTCTTGCTATCACCCAGGTTGCGAACGTTACCGGGGACATAACCACAGCCACGCTCAACCTTGATCTCCATTGCAAGCTTGCCGCCAGTCGAAAGATGGGCGATGACATGATCCGGGTTGATGATCTCGACGTCGTGCGACGTTTCAATATCAGCAGCGCGGACAATGCCCTCACCATCTTTTTTCAGCTGAAGCACGACCGAATCACGGCCATGCAGCTTGAAGACGATACCCTTGAGGTTGAGCAGGATGTCGACGATGTCTTCCTGCACGCCATCCAGCGTGGAGTACTCGTGCAGAACGCCGTCGATCGATACTTCGGTCGCGGCATAGCCCTGCATCGAGGAGAGCAGGATACGGCGCAGTGCATTGCCAAGCGTGTGACCGTAGCCGCGTTCGAACGGCTCCATTACGACCTTGGCCTGCACCGGCGATACGCTCTGTACGTCAATGATGCGGGGTTTCAGAAGTCCAGATTGCATGTGCTGTCCTTTGCCTTATGGGGCGGCGAGTCTGCGATTACTTCGAATACAGTTCGACGACGAGGCTTTCGTTGATCGTCGCGGGCAGTTCGCTACGCTGTGGGCGAGCCTTGAAGGTGCCCTTGCCGTTCTTGACATCAACATCCAGCCACTCGGGGAAGCCACGGGACTCGGCCGCTTCCAACGCAGCCTTGACACGCAACTGACCCTTCGTCTTGTCTGCGAGCTCAACAACGTCACCAGGACGGCATACATACGACGGAATATTCACGCGCTTGCCATTGACGAGGATGCCGTTGTGGCGAACCACCTGACGTGACTCCGAGCGCGAAGCACCAAAGCCCATACGGTAGGCTACGGCGTCGAGACGGGACTCAAGCAGTTGCAGCAGATTTTCACCGGTCTGGCCCTTGCGACGCTCAGCTTCGGCAAACGTCTTGCGGAACTGGCCCTCAAGAACGCCATAGATGCGGCGAATTTTCTGCTTCTCACGCAGGTGAACGCCATAGTCAGACAGGCGCTGACCAGATTTCTGCCCATGCTGACCAGGAGCATAGGAACGGCGCTCAATGGCGCACTTGTCAGTGAAGCACTTCTCGCCCTTGAGGAAAAGCTTCTCCCCTTCGCGGCGACACTGACGGCATTTCGGATCGAGATTGCGAGCCACTTTTCTTTCTCCTTAGATGCGGCGCTTTTTCGGCGGACGGCAGCCGTTGTGCGGAACCGGGGTTACGTCGGTAATCGACGAAATCTTGATCCCCAATGCGTTGAGCGCACGAACCGACGACTCACGGCCAGGGCCAGGGCCCTTGATCCGTACTTCGAGGTTCTTCACACCACACTCCTGAGCAGCCTTACCGGCTGCTTCGGCAGCAACCTGGGCAGCAAAGGGAGTCGACTTGCGGGAGCCTTTAAAGCCGGCGCCACCAGAAGTCGCCCACGACAGCGCATTGCCCTGACGGTCGGTGATGGTGATGATCGTGTTGTTAAAAGATGCGTGGATGTGGGCAATGCCCTCAGCCACATTCTTCTTAACTTTCTTGCGAACTTTGGTAGCAGTCTTAGCCATGTTCTGTCCTATTACTTCTTACCAGCGATTGCCTTGCGCGGCCCCTTGCGGGTACGAGCGTTGGTGCGGGTGCGCTGGCCGCGGCACGGCAGACCCTTGCGGTGACGCAAACCACGGTAGCAACCAAGGTCCATCAGGCGCTTGATGTTCATCGTCGTTTCGCGACGCAGGTCGCCTTCGACGGTGAGCTTAGCTACCTCGTCACGCAACCGATCCATCTCGGTGTCGTTGAGGTCCTTCATCTTGGTTGAGCGATTAATACCAGCCGCATCACAGATTTTCTGCGCGCGAGTACGACCAACGCCATAAATCGCTGTAAGTGCGATCTCAGCATGCTGGTGGTTGGGAATGTTTACCCCGGCGATACGGGCCATCGATTCACCCCGAAAATTCAAAAACCAACAATTATACTTTCAATCATCTCTCGGCTCAATTCAATGAGCCGCGATGATCAACCCTGACGCTGCTTGTGGCGCGGATCGGTACAGATCACACGCACAACACCATTGCGCCGAATGATTTTGCAGTTGCGGCAGATGCGTTTCACAGATGCCAGCACTTTCATGATTCACTCCTGTTTTTGTCGGCTCGTGGCGCAGCCAGCCATTTGCCTGTTGCTTCTATGCGTAGAGATTCTTTACTTGGCCCGGAAGGTGATACGCGCCCTCGACAGGTCATACGGTGTTAATTGAACTGTCACCTTGTCACCCGGCAGGATACGTATGTAATGCATACGCATCTTGCCGGAGATAAAAGCCAACACAACGTGGCCGTTTTCCAGCTTTACCTTGAATGTCGCATTGGGGAGATTTTCTACAACCTCCCCCTGCATTTCTATCAGGTCTTCCTTCGCCATCCTTACCTGCCAGTAATTCCATTACCCTTGAAATTAGCCTTCTTGAGCAGGCTTTCGTACTGGTGTGACATCACATAGGCCTGGACTTGGGACATGAAGTCCATCGTCACAACCACGATAATCAGAAGGGAAGTTCCACCAAAATAAAAGGGCACATTCCACTTCAGGATCAAAAACTCAGGTAGGAGGCAAACCACCGTAATGTACGCAGCCCCCACCAAGGTCAAGCGCATCAGAATCTTATCGATGTAGCGTGCTGTCTGGTCGCCAGGACGGATACCCGGAACAAATGCACCACTTTTCTTCAGGTTGTCTGCGGTTTCCTTTGAATTAAAAACCAGCGCCGTGTAGAAGAAGCAGAAGAACACGATTGCAGCAGCGTAAAGCATTACGTAAATGGGCTGCCCTGGCGACAGGGTCGCAGCAACATCCTTCAACCAGCGCATCGATTCGCCAGATCCAAACCAACCCGCAACCGTCGCCGGGAAGAGAATGATCGAAGAAGCGAAAATTGGAGGAATAACACTTGCCATATTCAGCTTCAACGGGAGATGCGAACTCTGACCGCCATAAATCTTGTTACCAACCTGGCGCTTTGCGTAGTTCACCAGAATCTTGCGCTGACCACGCTCTACGAAAACTACAAAAGCCGTTACCAATACAACCAGAATGCAGATGAAGATTGCCGTCAGCGGATGCATTGCGCCCGTGCGGGTTAATTCGAGTAGGCCGCCGATCGCGGTTGGAAGACCTGCTGCGATACCGGCAAAAATGATGATCGAGATGCCGTTACCCAAACCGCGCTCGGTGATCTGTTCGCCAAGCCACATCAGAAACATCGTACCGGTCAGAAGCGTTGTTACCGCCGTCAGCCGAAACATGAATCCGGGATCAATCACCAGACCAGGCTGCGACTCCAACGCAATCGAAATACCGATCGCTTGAAACAGCGCGAGGACAACCGTTCCGTAACGGGTGTACTGAGTGATTTTTCTGCGCCCCGCCTCCCCTTCCTTCTTCAAGGCTTCAAGCTGGGGGCTCGCGACACTCATCAATTGCATAATGATCGAGGCCGAAATATACGGCATGATCCCCAAAGCAAAAATGGTGAAACGCGACAGCGCGCCGCCCGAGAACATGTTGAACATGCCCAGGATGCCGCCCTGCTGACTATTGAAGAGATCCGACAGCACGGCCGCATCAATGCCCGGAACGGGAATATGAGCCCCGATCCGATAGACAATCAACGCGCCGAGAAGAAACAAGAGGCGACGCTTTAGGTCGCCAAACTTGCCACTTTTGCCGATGGTGTTAGGAGAAGTCGCCAAAATCCGATTACCTTAATACCTGGATTACTCGCCGACCGAGCCGCCAGCAGCTTCGATCGCCGCCTTCGCTCCGACAGTTGCACCGACACCTTTGAGAACGACCTTGCGGCTGATTTCACCGGAGAGCACAACCTTTGCCGACAGCGCAAGTTGCGGTGCCAGGCCGGCCTGCTTCAGCGTCTGCAGATCGATTTCGTCGACCGGCAACAAGGCCAGCTCAGACAAACGGATTTCGACGTTACGGGCATTCGTCAGCGAAACGAAGCCACGCTTTGGCAAGCGACGCTGTAAGGGCATTTGACCGCCCTCGAAACCAACTTTATGAAACCCGCCGGCGCGCGATTTCTGACCTTTGTGTCCGCGGCCTGCAGTTTTGCCAAGGCCGGACCCGATGCCGCGTCCGACACGACGCTTTGAATGCTTGGCGCCCTCAGCGGGCTGGATTGTATTCAGCTTCATTTCAGCCCTCACACTTCACGAGGTAGGAGACCTTGTTGATCATGCCGCGAACCGCCGGAGTATCTTCCAGCTCCGAAGTCGAATTTACGCGACGCAAGCCGAGGCCGCGAACGGTATCGCGATGCGACTGCTTGGTCCCAATCAGGCTCTTGACGAGCGTCACTTTGATTTTCTTCTCAGCCATGACCATTACCCCATAATCTCAGCGACGGACTTGCCCCGCTTGGCGGCAATTTCCGACGGCGTGTTCTGGGCCAACAGGCCATTCAGAGTGGCACGCACGATGTTGTACGGGTTGTTCGAGCCGTGCGACTTGGCAACGATGTTGGTGATACCCATCACTTCGAAGACAGCGCGCATAGCGCCGCCAGCGATGATCCCGGTACCTTCCGGCGCTGGCTGAATCATGACGACCGAGGCGCCGTGGCGACCCGTGACCGTGTGATGCAAAGTGCCGTTCTTTAACTGCACCTTGGCCAAGCGGCGACGCGCTTCGTCCATTGCCTTTTGCACAGCAACCGGCACTTCGCGGGATTTGCCCTTGCCCATACCGATGCCGCCATCGCCATCGCCTACAACGGTCAGTGCAGCGAAGCCGAGAATACGGCCGCCTTTAACCACCTTGGTGACGCGGTTGATGGAGACCATCTTTTCGCGCATGCCGTCATCGCGCTCGTCGGCCTGCTGGGGTTTCTTGTTACCTTGCGGTTTAGCCATTTCTTACTCCGATCCTTTCCGACCGATCAGAACTTCAGTCCGCTCTCGCGAGCAGCTTCGGCCAGTGCCTTGATGCGCCCGTGATACTTGAACCCGGAACGATCAAAGGCGACGGTTTCGATACCAGCAGCTTTGGCACGCTCAGCGATGAGCTTGCCGATAGCGGCAGCGGCGGCAGCGTTGCTGCCGTTGGAGATGTCCTTGCGTACCTCGATTTCGAGCGTGGATGCAGCAGCCAACACCTTCGAGCCACAAGCAGAAATCAGCTGGGCATAAACGTGTTGATTGGTACGATTCACGCACAAGCGCACAGCTTTCAGCTCGGCGATCTTGGCACGGGTTTGGCGGGCACGGCGCATACGCGCTTGTTTCTTGTCGATCATTTGGCCACCTTACTTCTTCTTCGTTTCCTTGAGGATCACCACTTCGTCGGCGTAGCGCACCCCTTTACCCTTATAGGGCTCCGGCTTGCGATAGGCACGGATTTCCGCCGCCACCTGGCCAACGAGCTGCTTGTCGATACCCTTGATCAGGATCTCGGTCTGCGACGGAGTCTCGACCTTGACGCCTGCGGGCATCTTGTGCGCTACCGGGTGGGAAAAACCGAGCGACAAATTCAGGGTATCCCCCTGAGCCTGGGCACGATAGCCAACGCCAACGAGCGTCAGTTTCTTCTCAAAACCCTTGGAAACGCCATTCACCATATTGTTGAGGTTCGCACGAACAGTACCCCACAGGGCGGCAGCGTTTTCAACGCCGACCACTGTCGCACACTGCAACGAGCCTTCAGCAACTTTAACTGTTACCGCCGCGTTGGTCTTGAAGCTGAGCGCACCCAGCGGACCTTTGACGACGATCTGCTCGCTACCGACAGTGGCTTCTACACCATTCGGCAGGACAATCGGATTTTTACCTACGCGTGACATGATCCCCCCTTACGCCACGATGCACAGGACTTCGCCGCCAACATTGCTGGCGCGTGCCTTGCGATCGGTCATCACTCCCTGCGGAGTGGATACAATCGCCACACCGAGGCCGTTCATGACACGGGGAATATCCGTGCTGCCTTTGTAAACACGCAAGCCAGGCTTCGAGACGCGCTCAATGCGCTCGATTACCGGACGGCCAGCGTAATATTTCAGGCCAATTTCAAGGGTCGGCTTACCGGCACCATCGCGCACCGCGAAGTCCTCGACGTAACCCTCATCCTTCAGCACCTTCGCAATCGCCACCTTCAACTTCGAAGAGGGCATTGCCACAGAAGCCTTTTCGGCCATCTGGGCGTTGCGGATGCGGGTCAGCATGTCGCTGATCGGATCGCTCATACTCATATCAGATTCTCCTGCTTACCAGCTGGCCTTGGTCATGCCGGGAACTTCACCCTTCATGACGAGGTCGCGCAGCTTGAGGCGCCCCAGACCGAATTTGCGGAACACACCGCGCGGACGACCAGTAATCTGGCAGCGATTGCGCAGACGAACCGGACTCGCATCACGCGGCAGTTTCTGCAGCTTGAGACGCGCTTCGTAACGCTCAACGTCCGAAAGCGCGATGTTATTGATGATCGCCATCAGCTCTGCACGCTTCTTGGCGTATTTCTCCACCAGTTGGCGGCGTTTCTCATCGCGGTTGATCAGTGACAGTTTCGCCATGCTCGCCTCAATTCTTGAACGGGAACTTGAAGGCAGCGAGGAGAGCCTTGGCTTCCGCATCCGTCTTCGCAGTCGTGGTGATGCTGATATTCATCCCGCGCAGCGCATCAATCTTGTCGTACTCGATTTCCGGGAAGATGATCTGTTCCTTGACGCCCATGTTGTAGTTGCCACGGCCATCAAAGCCCTTGCCGGAGATACCACGAAAATCGCGAACGCGCGGCAGAGCGACTGTCACCAGACGATCCAGAAACTCGAACATGCGCGGGCCGCGCAACGTGACCATGCAACCAATCGGGTAGCCGTCGCGAATCTTGAAACCGGCAATCGACTTGCGGGACTTGGTCACGACCGGCTTTTGACCAGCAATCTTCTGCATGTCACCAACCGCGTTATCGAGAACCTTCTTGTCAGCAACCGCTTCGCCAACACCCATGTTCAGTGTAATTTTGGTGATACGCGGGACTTCCATGCTCGACTTGTAGCCGAACTTGGCGACCAACGACGGCACCACTTCAGATTTGTAGAATTCAAACAAACGCGCCATGATCGTTCCTTAAGCGCTCACAACTTCGCCGCTCGAACGGAAAACACGAACCTTCTTGCCGTCTTCAAGCATCTTGAAGCCAACTCGGTCCGCCTTGCCGCTAGCGGGGTTGTACAGAGCAACGTTAGAGATATTGATCGGCATGTCTTTGTCGACAATGCCGCCGACCACGCCTTTAACCGGGTTCGGCTTGACGTGCTTCTTGGCACGATTAACGCCTTCGACAACAACATGCTCGGCGTCGACACGGCGCAGCACAGTGCCGCGCTTGCCCTTGTCCTTACCGGCGATAACGACGACTTCGTCGCCCTTGCGAATTTTGTCCATAGCCGCTCCTTACAGCACTTCCGGCGCCAGCGACACGATCTTCATGAAACGCTCGGTACGCAGTTCGCGCGTCACCGGGCCAAAGATACGTGTGCCAATCGGCTCCATCTTGTTATTGAGGAGCACCGCCGCATTGTTGTCGAACCGGATCAAGGAGCCATCCGGACGACGCACACCCTTGGCCGTGCGCACCACCACCGCGCTATAGACGTCACCCTTTTTTACGCGACCGCGCGGAGCAGCATCCTTGATACTTACCTTGATGATGTCACCAACGCCCGCGTAGCGACGCTTGGAGCCGCCCAGGACTTTGATACACATCACCGAACGCGCACCGGTATTATCGGCGACGTCCAGAATCGTCTGCATCTGAATCATTTTTCACTCTCTCCAACTTGGCCCGCACAGTTGCAATTAACGCGCGGTCAGTCTTGGAACCCGTAGGGGCAGAAACGCCCGACCGGAATGGCCGGGCGCGAAAAGCGGAAATTATACTGACTTTCGCGAATTACGCAAGCGTCTTATACAACAACTGCCTTTTCCAGCAACTTGGTCACGCGCCAAGCCTTGGTTTTCGAAATCGGGCGAGTTTCTTCGATCTCTACCAGGTCACCTGCCTTGGCTTCGTTATTGTCATTGTGCGCGTGGAATTTCTTCGACTGCACGATGATCTTTCCGTAAAGCGGGTGCTTGACACGGCGCTCAATCAGGACAGTGACGGTCTTTTCCATCTTATCGCTGACCACACGGCCGACAAGAGTGCGCTTGCTAACGGTCGTTTCGCTCATTGTTGCACCGCCTTTTCACGAATAAGGGTACGCGTGCGAGCGATATCGCGGCGGACCTTGCCGAGCTGGCTGGTGTTCGACAGTTGCTGCGTTGCGAGTTGCATGCGCAGGCTGAATTGTGCCTTGAGCAGATCAAGCAGCTCCTTGTTTAGCTCTTCGGCGTTTTTGGTTCTGAGTTCACTGGCTTTCATGCTTAACCCACCATACGCGTAACGAAAGTGGTGGCCAGTGGCAGCTTGGCCGCAGCGAGGGCGAACGCCTCTCTTGCCAACGCTTCACTCACGCCATCCATCTCATAGAGGACCTTGCCGGGTTGAATCTCCGCAACATAGTACTCAGGATTGCCCTTACCGTTACCCATACGGACTTCGGCAGGCTTCTTTGAAATTGGCTTGTCCGGAAAAATACGGATCCAGATCCGGCCACCACGTTTGATGTGCCGCGTCATGGCACGACGAGCAGCTTCGATCTGACGAGCCGTCAAACGACCACGAGCCGTTGCCTTAAGGCCCCACTCACCGAACGAGACTTTTGCACCACGCGTAGCCAGGCCGGTATTCCGCCCTTTCTGCTCCTTGCGGTACTTTCTGCGACTAGGCTGCAGCATCTTTGGTTCCTGCCTTTCTTACACGTTTTGCTGGCGCCTTCGGCTTGTCGGCACCGTCGCCAACGGGCTTGGCAGCACGGCGAGCCGGACGCTTCTGCTCTTCCGCCTGCGCGTCAGGCGCGACAGCTACAGGCTGCTCATTGCGGCCGAGCATCTCGCCCTTGAACACCCAAACTTTGATACCGATAACACCGTAAGTGGTACGGGCTTCGGAGGTGGCGTAATCGATATTCGCGCGCAACGTATGCAGCGGAACCCGACCTTCGCGGTACCACTCCTTGCGGGCGATCTCGGCACCATTCAGACGCCCGGAGCTCATGATTTTGATCCCCAGAGCACCGAGACGCATCGCATTCTGCATCGCACGCTTCATGGCGCGGCGGAACATGATGCGCTTCTCAAGCTGCTGTGCGATGGAATCGGCGATCAATTGCGCATCGATTTCCGGCTTGCGAATTTCTTCGATGGAGACGTGGACCGGCACACCCATGATCTTTTGCAGATCGGAACGAAGCTGGTCAATGTCTTCGCCCTTTTTACCAATAACAACACCGGGGCGCGCAGAGAACACAGTGACCCGGGCGTTCTTGGCTGGACGCTCGATCACAACCTTGCCCACGGATGCATGAGCCAGACGCTTTTTGAGATAGTCGCGAACGCGTACATCTTCGTTCAGCATAGTCGCGAAGTTTGCACTGTTGGCAAACCAACGCGACGACCAATCACGGGTTACGGCAAGGCGAAAGCCTGTCGGATGAATTTTTTGTCCCATGTCCTATCCTCAGTTACCGACAGTCAGGAAGATATGGCAGGTCGGCTTAGTAATCTTGTTGCCACGACCCTTCGCACGCGCCGTAAAGCGCTTGAGTACCATGCCTTTTTCGACATAAATGGTTTTGACCTTCAGCTCATCGATATCCGCACCGTCATTGTGTTCGGCGTTGGCAATTGCCGACTCCAGAACCTTCTTGATGATGCCAGCACCTTTTTTCGGGCTGAATGCTAGAACGTTGAGCGCTTTGTCGACAGCAAGGCCGCGGATCTGGTCAGCCACAAGGCGACCCTTCTGGGCCGACAGCCGAACGCCGCGCAGAGATGCACGAGTTTCCATATCCATTCCTTTACTTCTTGGCCTTCTTGCCAGCGGTGTGACCCTTGAACGTCCGGGTCAGCGAAAACTCGCCGAGCTTGTGGCCAACCATGTTTTCCGTAACGAAAACCGGGATGTGCTGTTTGCCGTTATGCACGGCAATCGTCAGTCCGATAAAGTCCGGCAGCACCGTAGAACGGCGCGACCAGGTCTTGATCGGACGCTTATCATTGCCCGCGCGCGCCGTTTCCACCTTTTTTTGCAGGTGGGCGTCGACGAAGGGGCCCTTTTTCAGAGAACGTGCCATTTCGTATTACCCCTTAGCGTTTATGACGGCGCTGCACGATCATGGAACTCGTGCGCTTGTTGCGACGGGTGCGGTAACCCTTGGTCTTGGTACCCCACGGGCTGACCGGATGCATACCGGCAGCCGTACGACCTTCGCCACCGCCGTGCGGGTGATCTACCGGGTTCATCGCCACACCGCGAACGGTCGGGCGAATACCTCGCCAACGATTCGCACCGGCTTTACCGATCGAGCGCAGGCTATGCTCTTCGTTGCCGACCTCGCCAACGGTCGCACGGCACTCGATATGCACACGACGTACTTCACCGGAACGCAGACGAACCTGCGCATAGGATCCCTCACGCGCCATCAGTTGAACCGCGGCACCGGCCGAACGCGCCATCTGCGCCCCCTTACCTGGCACCATCTCGATACAGTGGATGGTGGTACCAACCGGAATATTTCGAATTGGCAGCGCATTACCCGACTTGATCGGCGCTTCTGCACCAGACATCACTTCCTGACCAACGACCATGCCCTTTGCGGCAATGATGTAACGGCGCTCACCGTCGGCGTAACACAGCAGCGCGATGTTGGCAGTACGGTTCGGATCATACTCAAGACGCTCAACCTTGGCCGGAATACCGTCCTTGTTGCGCTTGAAATCAACCAGGCGATAGTGCTGCTTGTGACCGCCGCCTTGATGGCGCGTGGTGATGCGGCCGTTATTGTTGCGGCCGGCATTCTTGGACTGGCTTTCCACCAGACCTGCAAACGGCTTACCTTTGTGAAGATCCGGATTGACGACCTTGACAACGGCACGACGGCCGGGGGACGTCGGCTTTACTTTGACGAGTGCCATTTAGATAGCCCCCCCTTCAGCAAAATTGATTTCCTGACCTGGCTTAAGGCTGACGAAAGCCTTCTTCCAGTTCTTGCGACGACCCATGGAACGGCCGAAACGCTTTTGCTTGCCCTTGACAGTCGAAACCTGAACGGACTCAACCTGGACTTTGAAGAGAAGCTCGACCGCAGCCTTTATCTCCGGCTTGGTCGCATCGGACACAACACGGAAGATTACCTGCTCGTTCTTCTCTGCCACCCAAGTAGCCTTCTCGGAAATTTGGGGTGCAAGCAGTACTTGCATCAGACGCTCTTGGTTCATCCCAGGATCTCCTCGAACTTGGCAACCGCGCCCTTGGTCATCAACACTTGCGGGAAGCGGATAAGCGAGACCGGGTCAGCTTCATTAACATCAAGGACCAGCACGTTCGGCAGGTTACGCGAAGCGAGATAGGTGTTTTCGTCCAGATCGGCCGTAACCACCAACACCGTATCGAAACCCATTCCCTTGATTTTCTGCACGAAGAGCTTGGTCTTCGGGGCTTCGAGGACGAGACTCTCGACAACCGACAAGCGATCCTGGCGAGCCAGCTCAGAGAGGATCGACGCCATGCCGGCGCGATACATCTTGCGGTTCAGCTTCTGGCTAAAATTCTCATCCGGAGTATTTGCGTGAGCCCTACCACCTCCGCGCCACAGCGGAGAAGACGCACGGCCGGCGCGAGCGCGACCGGTACCTTTTTGCGCCCAAGGCTTCTTGGTGGATTTGGCGATTTCGCTGCGACCTTTTTGCTTGCGGTCGCCGCTGCGCGCATTGGCCTGATACGCTACAACTACCTGGTGAACCAGGGATTCGTTGTAGTCACGGCCGAACAACGCGTCAGAAGCCTGCAGCTTTGCCGCTTCCTGACCCTGTTCATTGATAACTTTAAGTTCCATGTCGCCCCCTTAGCCCTTGACTGCCGCGCGAACGACAACATCCGCGCCCTTCGAGCCCGGCACCGCGCCGCGAACCAGGAGCAACTGGCGCTCGGTATCGATACGCACAACCTCAAGGTTTTGCGTAGTCGTCTTGGCATCTCCCAAATGGCCAGCCATACGCTTGCCAGGAAACACGCGACCAGGATCCTGGTTCATACCGATGGAACCCGGCGCATTGTGCGACACCGAGTTACCGTGCGTTGCACGGTTCGAGCTGAAATTGTGGCGCTTTTGTCCGCCAGCAAAACCCTTACCGATCGACGTTCCGGAGATATCGACCTTCTGGCCAACAGCGAAGATAGTGACGCTGATCTGGTCACCCGGCTTCAGCGTAGAGAGCTCCTCGGTAGAAACCGGAAACTCTTTCAGCACATGCCCGGACTCAACTCCAGCTTTCGCCAGATGGCCGGCAAGCGGCTTACCAACGCGCGACGCGCGACGCTGGCCGAAAGTCACCTGAACCGCAGCATAGCCATCGGTTTCAGGCGTTTTGATCTGGGTCACGCGGTTGTTCGACACATCGAGCACAGTCACCGGGACGGTTGCACCGTCTTCGGTAAAAATGCGCGTCATGCCGACCTTGCGCCCAACAAGGCCTAGACTCATGGTTATTCTCCTCTAGCCGGCTACGATTGGCCGGCGAGTAGTACACTTGCACAACAGCTACAAGTCAAAATAGGCAGCACCAGAGGCGCCGCCCGACGAAAGCTGCGGATTATATCCGCAATTACTGCGTTACTGCAACTTGATCTCGACGTCCACGCCTGCAGGCAGATCGAGCTTCATCAGTGCGTCAACCGTCTTGTCAGTCGGATCAATGATGTCCATCAGGCGCAGATGGGTACGAATCTCGAACTGGTCACGCGACGCCTTGTTTACGTGCGGCGAGCGCAAGATATCAAAACGCTGAATTTTTGTCGGCAGCGGTACCGGGCCACGAACAACCGCACCGGTACGCTTTGCCGTCTCTACAATTTCAAGAGCCGACTGGTCAATCAAACGATAGTCGAAGGCTTTGAGACGGATACGAATTTTCTGATTTTGCATGCTAGCTTCCAAAGAGCGGGCGATGGTGCGAAAAGAAATTCCCGCACTTTCGCAAGATTGTCAAAAGAACAAAATTTACTCGATGATCTTTGCCACGACACCGGCGCCGACGGTACGACCGCCTTCACGGATGGCGAAGCGCAGACCGTCTTCCATGGCGATCGGGGCAATCAGCTTGACCGTCATCTGGATGTTGTCGCCCGGCATGACCATTTCGGTACCTTCCGGCAGGGCGATAGCGCCCGTCACGTCGGTCGT
>Ga0172380_10002175_pt1 | contig 31270 bp, 28 predicted proteins | sample Leawe162metaG_FD_119747 | JGI IMG/M metagenome (GOLD analysis project Ga0172380, IMG submission 119747) | Leachate microbial communities from a municipal landfill in Southern Ontario, Canada - Leachate well 162 metaG | ecosystem: Engineered > Solid waste > Landfill > Unclassified | place... | reverse complement strand
TCTTCGCCTCCCCTCCCAAGTGGGCCGCCTTCCCCTCCGGCGCACAGCTGTAGCCCGAAAAATATCGGACCCTCTGTGTTTATCGGCCCTTCAGGCCTTCCGTCGGGGAAGTTAGGTTAGCCAGATGGGCTGCCCCTCTGTGATTTATCCGGGCTAGTCCTGTGCCGGGGCTGCCGACAGAACCTCAACCAGCATGCGCTCGAATTCCTCCAGCCCGGTGCTCGGGATGATCACGGTGTTCCGCCGACCGTGCGCCTCCTCGGTGATCCGCAGAAAGCGCCCGCGTTCGTTTTCGCGGTATTCAATGAAAAAATGTTTGCGCTCAACCTGAAGTTCGCGCGATTCCAGAATCGTATCCATGTAGGCCTCGGTGGGAGAGAAAGTTATTACACCGTATCCGCCGCTTCCAATACAACAGAAAAGTGAACCCTGCCATGGGGCACTACAAGGCATTTCTATTTACCTGCAGTTACGATTTTTCTTGGTGCGGGCGGATTGGTCTATTAGTTCCTCTAATGTATGAAATCACCCATCAAAGTTGCCGTGACCGGTGCCGCCGGTCAGATTGGATACGCCCTTCTTCCCCGCATTGCCTCCGGCGCGATGTTTGGTCCCGACCAGCCGGTTGTGCTCCAGCTTTTGGAAGTTCCGGTGGAAAAAGCCATGAAGGCCCTCGAGGGAGTGGCCATGGAACTCGAGGATTGCGCCTTTCCGCTCCTGCGCGGGCTGGTGCTCACCGACGATCCGAAAGTCGCGTTTGCGGATGCCAACTGGAGCCTGCTCGTCGGCGCGAAGCCGCGCGGACCCGGCATGGAACGCGCCGACCTCCTCAAGGACAATGGCAAAATTTTCACGGCACAGGGGAAGATCATCGACGAGGTCGCGGCGGAAAACGCGCGGGTCGCGGTGGTTGGCAATCCGGCGAACACGAACTGCATGATCGCCGCCAGCAAGGCCCGCCGCCTGACGGCCGACCGGTTTACGGCCATGGTCCGGCTCGACCAGAACCGCGCCCGGACCCAGCTTGCCAAGAAGGCGGGCGTCCAGACCACCGACGTCGAGGACATTTTCATTTTCGGCAACCACAGTCCGACGATGTTCCCCGCCTTCGGCCTGGCCACCATCTCTGGAAAACCCGCGGTGGATGTGATCAAGGACGATGCCTGGCTGCAGGGAGCGTTCTGCGAGATCGTCGGCAAACGCGGCGCGGCGATCATCGCGGCACGCGGAGCGTCCTCCGCCGCCTCCGCCGCCAGCTCGCTCGTGGACCATGTCCGCGACCTCTCCACCGTCGGAACCGTCCACTCCGTCGCGGTCAAGTCCAACGGCCTCTACGGATTCGATCCCGAGGTCTGGGCCGGGCTCCCGGTGAAGACCACCGCGCCAGGGGCCTTCGAAGTCATCACCGGCCTCGAACTCGACGACTTCGCGAAATCGAAGATCGTCACGACGAACAAGGAACTCGCCGACGAGCGCGCCATGGTCGCGGACATGCTCGGCTGACGCCGCGTTGATTTCCCACAGACAGCGGTTGCCTGCGAACGGAATACTCGCACTGTCCCCTGGAATGAGTGCGACCGGCAAGGCCCGCCGGATGCCAGCCTCACAGGGAAGGTGCGATCATTCCCCATTCGCGCAGAAGGGTAGGGACAGACCTCTGGGCTGTCCGGAAGACTCTTCGAGGCGGGCCGGGACGTCCCGCCCTACCCCGGTAACTTTTTTGTCCTGCGCCCGCCATTGTCCATGATGTCTGAAATTCCTTGCCGGGGTTTTCCCGCAACCGCTAGGTTCTTGGGATGAATATTCTGGTGACCGGCGGAGCCGGGTTTATCGGCTCCCATGTTTGCCGTCGGTTGTTGTCGGAAGGGCACGCGGTCACCCTCATCGATGATTTCAACGACTATTACGATCCGGCCATCAAGCGCGCCAATGTGGCGGCGATGGGCGGGGCCGCGAAAGTGGTCGAGGGGGATATTCGCGACCGCCGGCAGATTCAGGAGCTGTTTGCGGAAGGGAAATTCGAGATCGTCGTCCACGTCGCGGCCAGGGCGGGCGTCCGGCCCTCGGTAAAGGACCCCCAGCTCTACATCGACACGAACATCACCGGGACGCACCACCTGCTCGAGGCTTCGCGCCAGAACGCGGTGGGCCGGTTCGTGTTCGCGTCGAGTTCTTCGGTTTACGGGCTGGCGAAGAAGGTTCCCTTTTCCGAGGATCTCGCTCTTCCCCAGACCCTGAGCCCTTATGCCGCCACGAAACTCGCGGGCGAGCATCTCTGCGGAAATTATTCCCACCTTTTCGGCCTGCGCGTGGTCTGCCTGCGTTTCTTCACGGTTTACGGGCCCGGACAGCGCCCGGACCTTGCGATTTATAAATTCACCGACGCCATCCACAAAGGTCTTCCGATTCCCCAATATGGCGATGGGTCGACGCGCCGGGATTACACCTATATCGAGGACATCGTCCAGGGGGTCATGGGGGCGCTGAAATACGAGGGCCCGCTTTTCGACATCTTCAACCTCGGGGAAAATCAAACGATCACCCTTTCCGATCTCATCCGGGAAATTGAGAAGGGCCTCGGCAAAAAGGCCCTGATCGAGCGCCTGCCGGAGCAGCAGGGCGACATGCCCCTGACCTCGGCCGACATCACGAAGGCCCGGGCCCTGCTCGGGTACAACCCGCAGATAAAAATCGCCGCGGGCATCCCGAAATTCATCGCGTGGTATTTGAGCAAATGACCGTTTCGGACATCGCGGGCGAACTCGTCCGGATCCCCAGCGTCAACCCGGACGGAGAGCCGGGAACGCCGCGGACCGGCGAGGCCGCCTGCGCGGAGTGGCTCGCACGGTTTCTCGGTGCCGCCGGTGCGGAGGCCGAACTGCGGGAAGTCCTGCCGGGGAGGCCGAATGTGGTGGCGCGCTTCCCCTCCGATCGTCCCGGAAAGCCACGGATACTTTTTGCCCCGCATACCGACACCGTGAGCGTCACGGGCATGACGATCGAACCGTTCTCCGGGGAAATCCGCAACGGCAAACTGTTCGGGCGCGGGGCGACGGACACCAAAGGTCCGATGGCCTCGATGCTCAAGGCATTGAAGGATGCCGTGCCAATGATCCCCGGTTTGCCGTATGAAATCTGGTTCGCGGGACTGATGGGGGAGGAGGCCGGCCAACATGGTGCCAAGGCGTTGTCCGCGCAGGAGGGGTTCGCGTTCGTCATCGCCGGGGAGCCGACCGGTTTGAATGTCGTCCACACCCACAAAGGGTCCGCCTGGGTCTCGCTTCATACGACCGGCGTGGCCGTTCATGCCTCCAAACCGGAAGCCGGAGTGAACGCGATTTACAAAATGTGCGAGGCCGTGGATGTCATTCGCAGGGAGATCGGACCGGCCCTCGCGGAACTTGTCGACCCGGTGCTGGGAAATCCCACGGTGAGCGTGGGGACGATCACCGGGGGCTCGAAAGTCAACATCGTGCCGGACTCGTGCCACGCCGTCGTCGATCTGCGCACGATTCCCGGACAGGACATTTCCATCGTGGAAAAGCTCCTTCGCGCGCGGGTCCCGGACATCGGAATTTCGATGACTGTCTCCCAACCCCTCTACACCGATCCCGTCCATCCGCTCGTGCAGGCGCTCCAGCGATGCGGGGCGGGACTTGCCGGCGCGCCGTGGTTTTGTGATGCCGCTGTTTTTTCCGGGAGAGGCTGTCCGTCCGTCGCCATGGGACCCGGATCGATCGCGCAGGCCCATACCTGCGACGAGTTCATATCCGTGGACGACCTCGAAAAGGGCGCGAAGTTTTTTCTCGGGTTCCTGCAGTCGCTCCGTCCTGCCGGGTAGGTCGATCAGGATCAGAGCCGGTCGAGAAGCTTTTGGTGGATGCCATCGAAGCCCCCGTTGGAAAAGACCGCGACGATGTCCCCGGTTCCGGCCAGCGGGCCGAGGCGGGTGACGATGTCGTCCGCCGTCGGCTCATAGAACGCCGGCTTTCCGGAAGCGGCGATGTCCGCCACCACTTTCCCGGGATTCAGGCGCTCGTTCTCCGGGAGCTGGTCCAGTCGCGCGACTCCGGCTAGGAAAACCCCGTCGGCTTCCTGGAAGGCCAGCGGAAGCTGGTCCTGAAATACCGCCCGCCGCGTCGTGTTCGAGCGCGGCTCAAAAATCGCCCAGATCCGCGCGCTTCCATACCTTGCCCGGAGCCCGGCCAGCGTCTCGCGGATCGCGGTCGGATGGTGGCCGAAATCATCGATGATGGTGATGCCTCGCACCGTCCCGCGGACTTCCTGGCGGCGTTTGATCCCGAGGAACGAGCCGAGGGCTTTGCGGATCTCCGCCGGGGATATCCCGTAATAATGCGCGGCGGAGACCGCCATCGCCGCGTTGCGGATGTTGAAATCCCCGGACATGGGAATCTCAAATCTCTCCCCGAACAACTCGAAGGAGGACCCGTCTTTTCCGTGCGCGGCATGCCGGATCTGATTCCCCGCATTCGCCGAGAATCCGACCACGACGATCGGGGCCGGGCACGTCCCGGCCACGTCGAGGCAGTTCGGATCATCGCCGTTCAACAGCACCATTCCCCCGGAGGGAACGATGTTCAGCATCCGGCGGAAGCTGGTTTTGATTTCCTCGAGATCGCGGTAGATGTCGGCGTGATCGAACTCGATGTTGTTCACGATCACCAGCTCGGGCAGGTAGTGGATGAACTTCGAGCGCTTGTCGAAAAATGCGGTGTCATACTCGTCTCCCTCGATGAGGAAATGCTTCGAGTCGCGGAGGCAGGCCCCCTGGCCGAGGTTTTCCGGAATCCCGCCAATCAGATAACCGGGCGAGCGGCCGGCCGACTCAAAAATCCAGGCAAGCAGGGCCGTCGTCGTGGTCTTGCCGTGCGTGCCGGTGACCACGAGATTGTGCCGCCCGCGCAGGAAGAACTGTTTGAGGATCTCCGGGAGTGAAAGGTAGAGAAGCTTGCGGTTGAGAACCGCTTCCACGGCGGGATTTCCGCGTGTCATGGCATTGCCGATCACGATGGCATCGGCGGCGGGGATGTCCTCGGAACGATACCCCCGGATGATCGGCACCCCTTTCGAGGCCAGGAATGTGGACATCGGCGGATAGACCTTGTCGTCCTGTCCCGTCACGGTGAATCCCCGGTCCCGCATGGCGGCGGCGACCGAGCCCATGGCTGTCCCGCAGATGCCCAGAAAATGGATCGAAGCCGGAAAACTGGAAGTTCGGTTCATGTTCAGAATGGCAAATTCACCCGGCCTGGGAGAAGGGCGGCACCGGGTGTCGGGATCGCGGCCTGCGCTTCCGCTTTCAATACACGTCCTTCCTGTAGCGCTTCTCCCTTTTCATCCGGTCCACATATTCCTTTGCCTGCTCTTCCGACATCCCGCCCTGCTGCTCCACAATGCGGTGCAATGTGGCATCGACGTCTTTCGCCATTCTCGCCGCATCGCCGCAGACGTAAAGATACGCCCCGCGCTGAAGCCAGTCGAACAACTCCGCCCCTTCCTCAAGCATGCGGTGTTGGACATAAATTTTGTCCGCCTGATCCCTGGAAAATGCGGTGGTCAGTTTGGTCAGGACTCCTGCCTGGAGTGCCGCCTGGAACTCCCCGCCATACAGGAAATCCGTCGCGGCATGCTGCTCGCCGAAGAACAGCCACGCCGGCCCGCCGGCCCCGGTGGCCTGCCGATCCTGCAGGAACGCGCGAAACGGGGCCACGCCGGTCCCGGGCCCGACCATGATGATCGGGCTCTCCGGATTTTCGGGCAGGCGAAAATATTTCGCGCTGTGCAGGAAAACCGGAATACCCTCCGCGCGCTCGGCCAGAAAGGTCGAGCACACGCCGTTGCGCTCGCGGGCGCTGTGTTCCACCTGGTATTTCACCACCGCGACGGTGAGGTGAACCGACTCGCCCACCGCCTTCTGGGAGGAAGCGATGGAATACAACCTCGGCTGAAGCTTGCGCAGGGTCCTGACAAATTCCCCGGGGGCGAACTTTGCCGCGGAAAATTCCTGGAGCACATCCAGGATATCGCGGCCCCAAAGGAAATTCGACAAATCCGCTTTCGCCGCCGGATCCAGAAGCGTCGCCAGAAATTTTCCGGAGCTGTCTTTTTCCGAGACCGCCTGCAGCAGTTGCTTCGCCGGCTCGTTGATAATGTAATGTTTCAGCAGGGCCTCGCGCAGAGAAACCGGATGCCCGTCCGCCGTTGGCACCTCTTCGGTTCCGGAGAACCCCAGCTCGCCCAAGATCAGTTCCACAAGCTCCGGGGAATTGGAAGGAACGACCCCCAGCGAATCTCCAGCCTCGTATCTCAGCCCCGATCCGATGGTCGAGATTTCGAAATGCCGGGTGTCTTTGTTGGACCCTTCAGCCGTCAGCCTGCGGTTCACGGACAGCGTGGCGGAGAAGGGGGCTTTTCGCGAATATCCTGATTCGGACAACATGGGCTGTGCAGTAAATGAGATGTCCTGCCCTCATGCAAGCATGGGATTTCATTTTGAGGGCGGAACGGGATTTTTCGGTTCAATAAATAATTCTGAATGCATGCGTCATGATGACGCATTAATTTTGCAATTTGCGACACGAGAAAAGTGACATGTAGTCTCTATTAGAAGTTCATGCAAGAGTTATGAATATTAATTAGTTATTCATAATAAATTACTTACACAAAATTACAAGCTCCGCATTCATACGGCATATTTTACGCTACAAGGAATATGGAATCATAAAATTCCAAGAAACAACCATAGAAAAAATATGAGCATTATTCGTTATAGAACGCCGGAGCTTGCGACATGGACGCCATTCGACCGACTCTCGCCGTTGCGGGATCTGTTGGATTCCGCATACCGTTTGACGGGATCGGTGGGAGCGAGTGCCTGGTCGCCGGCTCTGGATGTGTATGAGGATGCCGACACGGTGACCGTGAAGGTCGAATTGGCCGGTATGAAGAAGGAGGACTTCGAACTTTCGCTGGAAGATGGAGCACTGACCGTCTCCGGAAAGCGTGAGTTGAAGGAAGAAAATCGCGAGAGTTTCCGAAGCGAACGTTTCTTTGGATCGTTCAGCAGGACAATCGCCCTTCCTTGCCCCGTGAATTCGGACAACGTCAAAGCCGCTTATGAGGACGGCATCCTGACCGTTGTCCTGCACAAAACCGACGAGGCGAAGCCCCGGAAAATCCCCGTCAGCTAAACTTCAACGAAAGGAACAAAGCCATGTCAAATCCAGCCACAATTGAAAACCGGACCGCGAGCCCCGGACGTTTGGAATATGTCGTTCCAGCGGTGAACCTTCACCACGACACGGAAGGCTTCACCCTCGAAGCCGAGATGCCTGGAGTCCGCAAAGGGGGCGTTGAAATCACCTACGATGAGGGAAAACTCACCCTCACCGGACATCGGGCGGCTCCCGCTCCCGCCGGCAACGCTGTTTACACAGAGTCCACCGGGCAGGCCTACCGAAGGGTCTTCGACATCGATCCGTCCGTTGATGCGGAAAAGATCAGCGCCACCATCGAGCAGGGGCTGCTCACCGTCCGCCTGCCCAAGGCGGAAGCCAGCAAGCCGCGCAAAATCACACTCGGATAAATCCCGTCAACCCCGCCGGGGGCGGGTGTTCCGCTCCCGGCACGCGGGAGGGAAACCCCGATTTTTTCGAGGTAAGGCGCCATCAGGGAATTTCCCCTATCTGGGCGCGAGATCCGGTTTTTTTCCCGGTCCGGGAGCTGTCGGACCGGCAGGGGCGGGGGCTTTGTTGCCGCCGTGATCACCGCCGTCTTTTTCGTGGGGGTCGAAATAGTGATCGAGGGCGAGGAAGAGGGCTTTTGAGTGCCGGGCGAAGAGGAGGTTGAAGACGACGACCGGCGCGATGACCCAGAACAGAAGGTCCTTGAGCGGGAGAGGAAAAAAGGTTTCGAGGACCAGGTAAACCGTGATCCCCAGCAGGCTTCCGAAGCCGTAGTTCACCGCCCAGATCGAGAGCAGAAAATATCCGGTTTCGCGTTCATAGGCATACCCGCAACGCGGGCATCCGTCGAGCGGGGTGAACCAATCCCGCAGCGACCGCAGGGCATGCCAGGGGACGAAGATCCGGCTTTTTCCGCAAACCGGGCAGCGCAACCGCATGGCCCGCAGAAAATAGAGCCAGGCCTTCACGGGGTGGGCCGGGAAGTGCCGGATCCGCGTTCCGGCATTGCAGCGAAAGGGAATATCGGTTTCATACGGGTATGACGCTACGCCCGGTCGCCCTTCTTTGCATGGCCTTTTTGGCGGCCTGCGACGGGCCGTCGCGCCGTGCGGATCTGGTGTTCATCAACGGGGCGGAACCCGAGACCCTGGATCCGGCGATCATCACCGGACAGCCCGAGGGACGGATCGTGAGCGCGCTCTTCGAAGGCCTCTGCGCCTACGATGAAGGGGGACGGGCGGTCCCGGGGGTCGCGGAGTCGTGGGAGATCTCCCACGATGGCAGGCACTATGCGTTTCATCTCCGCCCGGATGCGAAGTGGAGCGACGGACGGCCGCTCGTCGCCGGGGATTTTGTGTCTTCGTGGAAGCGCGTCCTCACGCCCGCCACCGGCGCCCAATACAACTACATGCTCTTCCCGATCAAGAATGCGGGCGCCTATGCCGATGGGAAAATCACGGATTTCTCCGGGGTCGGGGTGAAGGCTCCCGATGACCGGACCTTGCTTGTCGAGCTGGAAAATCCGACGCCTTATTTTCTCGAGCTCTGCGCCTTTCCCACGTTGCAGCCCGTGCGCCTGGATCTCATCGACCGGGTCGGCGACGAGTGGGTGAAACCGGAGCACATCACCGGAAACGGGGCGTATGTGCTCGAAGCCTGGCGGATCAACGACAAGATCCGGCTCAAAAAAAACCCGCATTACTGGAACAGGGATAAGGTTGCCCTCCAGACGGTCGATGTGCTTCCGATTTCGGACGCCAACGTGGCCTTCAATTTTTATGCGAGCGGATTGGCGGATCTGGTGATGGACAAGGGGCTCGCCCCGCCGGCCCTGCTGGATGAGTTGAAAGGCAAGCCGTGGTTCCATGCGGCCCCGTTCCTGGGGATCTATTTTCTCCGCTACAACTGTGAGCGGGGGCCCTTTGCGGACGAGCGGGTCCGGCGGGCGTTTTCGCTGGCCATCGACAAAAGGCGCATTGTCGAAAAGATCACCCGCGCCGGCGAGCTGCCCGCGCCGGGGTTCGTGCCGCCCGGAATCCCGGACTATGTGGGAACCGGCGGGCTGCCCTTCGATCGATCCGCCGCCAAACGCCTGCTGGGCGATGCCGGGTATCCGGAGGGGAGGGGATTTCCTCTCGTCAATTACCTCTACAGCAAGAGCGAACTGAACGAGGCGATTGCCGTGGAATTGCAGAGCATGTGGCGCGAGACGCTCGGCGTGAACGTCAACCTCGTCCGGCAGGAGTGGAAAGTTTATTTGAACTCGCTCTCCCTGCTCGACTACGACATCGCCCGGTCGAGCTGGGTCGGGGATTACCCGGATCCCAACACCTTTCTCGACATGTTCCTCACCGGCGGAGGGAACAACCGCACGGGGTGGAGCGATCCGGAATATGACAAGCTGATCGCCGCCGCCGCCGGCGAGGTCGACCCCGCCAAGCGCCTCGGGCTTCTGCGCCAGGCGGAAGATCTCCTCGTCCGGCAGGCGGTGCCGGTCGCCCCGATTTACTACTACGTCGGCATCCAGCTCTACGATCCGGAAAAGCTGGGAGGGATCCGCCCCAATGTCCTGGACGAACACCCGCTCCGCACCATCTTTCGGAGATGAAAAAAGCTCAACTCAAACCGGCCAGCCTGGCGGGCCTTGCCGGGAATCCTTCGCCGCGTCCTCGTAGATGGCGCGCCAGTGGGAGAGGCGTTCCTTGACGCGCTTTTCCATGCCGTTTTCGGTGGGCTCGTAATAGATCCTGCCCTCCGGGAGATAGGCCTGGGGGACGTAGGAGCCTTCGAAGTCGTGGCTGTATTTGTAGCCCTTGCCGTGGCCGAGGCGTTCGGAACCTTTGTAGTGGCTGTCGCGGAGATGGGGGGGGACAGCGAGTGTCCTGCCTTCGCGAACCTCCTGCGAGGCTTTGCCGATGGCGACGGTGCAGCGGTTGCTTTTCGGCGCGGTGGCCAGGTAAACGGTCGCGTGGGCGAGGATCAGGTTCGCCTCGGGAAGCCCGACAAACTCCACGGCCTGCTGGGCGGACATGGCGACGACGAGCGCGTTCGAGTCCGCCATCCCGATGTCCTCGCTCGCGCAGATGACGATCCGGCGCGTGATGAAGCGGATGTCCTCGCCGGCATGGAGCATTTTCGCCAGCCAGTAAAGGGCGGCATCCGGATCGCCGCCGCGCATGCTTTTGATGAACGCGCTGATCGTGTCGTAGTGCTCGTCGCCGGTCCCGTCATAAACCACGGCCTTCTGCTGGATGCTCTCCTCGGCGGCCGGAAGATCGATATGGATGATCCCATCCTCACCGGGAGCGGTGGTGAGGGCGGCGATTTCCAGGGCGTTCAGGGCTTTCCTCGCATCGCCGTCGCTGAGTTTGGCGAGATGGGCGGAGGCGGCGGGGTCGAGGGTGATCCTCAGGTTGCCCAGACCGCGCTCTTTGTCCGCCAGCGCGCTCCGCATGAGGGCGGTGAGATCTTCCTCGGAGAGCGGCTGGAGTTGAAAAACCTGCGAGCGCGAGAGAAGAGCGCTGTTGACGCTGAAGAACGGATTTTGCGTGGTTGCGCCGATGAGGCGCACGACGCCGTTTTCCACTTCCGGCAAGAGGACATCCTGCTGGGCCTTGTTGAATCGGTGGATCTCATCCACGAAAAGGATCGTCTTGGTATGAGCCCGGCGGACCGATGCGGCGGCCACGGCGCGGCGGATGTCGCCGACATTGCTCTCGACCCCGCTGAGCCGTTCGAATTTCGCGCGGGTCGCGCCCGCGATCACCTGGGCGAGGGTGGTTTTTCCGGTGCCGGGCGGGCCGAACAAAATCAGGGAGGAAATCCGGTCCGCCTCGATCGCGCGGCGCAGAAGCTTCCCCGCTCCCAGGATGTGCTGCTGGCCGGCATATTCCTCCAGCGTGCGCGGGCGCATGCGGGTGGCCAGCGGCGCATCCGCGGCGGCCTCCGAAACAGCGACTGGGAAAAGCTCTTCCACGTGGCGGATTATCGCGGGTTTTTCTGGCAAGCCAAGCGCCGATGGGGTATACTTTTCCTATGGAAACCGTCCTTGTTCCCCTGGATACCAGCGAGATCGCTTCCAAGGTTTTGCGCGAAGCGGAATCGCTCGCCATGAAACTCAAGGCCGGAATGGTCTTGTTCCATGTCATTGGGCCTGTCGCTTCGTATATTCCGGGGGGGGCTTCCATGGATTTGATCGCAACGACCCCGCCCGAGTTGGACAACGAGCAACCCGACGTGGCCCGGAGCCGCCTCGAGCAACTCGCGGCCCCGCTTCGGACAAAAGGTCTCGATGTCGCCTGCGAGGCCACTTTCGGAATCCCCGTGGACGAAATTCTCGACCAGGCGAAAGTCCGCGGCGCCAATTACATCGTCCTCGGATCGCACGGGCACGGCGCCCTTTTCCATTTGTTTGGCGGCAGCGTGGTGACAGGCGTCCTGAAGCGCAGCGTGTGTCCGGTCGTCGTTGTTCCCGTGCGGAAATAACTCCTGTTCGCGAATTCCTGACAACCACTCGATGCCATTTCCATTCCCAGGATCGACCTGAGGGAAACCTCGGCGCGCGAGGCGTTCGAGTTTATTTTTCAACTCCTCAACCGGAAATGCCCCGCAGGGATTCCATCCGAACATGGTGCGGACGGTACCGGAGGATTTTTCGAAGAAAATCACGCTGGCTCTCGACAATGTGCCCGGGTCCGCCGTGCTGGAATACGCGGCACAGATGGCCGGGCTGAAGGTCTCGTATGAGGAGTTCGCGGTGCGGATTTCCCCGGAATAGCCGCCGGGCTTTTCAGCGGGTTCGCAGGCTCATCCGGAAGGCCGATCCCTGGGCGCTCAGCCGGTCCCCGGAGGGAGGTGGATCGGTTTGCGGCCTGTCGGTTTCTGCTCCAAACGGCCGAGCAACCGCAGCAGTCCGTCGAGAATGGTGAGCGGGTGGGGGGGGCAACCGGGGATGTAGAGATCCACCGGCAGGACCGAGTCCGCTCCATTGTTGACTTCGGCATGACCGACAAACGGGCCGCCGGCAATCGCACAGGCGCCGACGGCGATCACGATTTTGGGATCGGGGACCGCGTCGTAGGTTTTGCGCAGTGCCAGCACCATGTTGCCGGTGACCGGACCCGTGATGAGCAATCCGTCGGCATGGCGCGGGGAAGCGACGAACTGGATGCCGAAACGTCCGAGATCCCACCCGATGGTGCCGAGAACATTGGTGTCGGCCTCGCAGGCATTGCACCCGCCCGCGCTCACCTGGCGGAGCCTCAATGAACGCCCGAAGAGCTTGCGGAGTTTGGAGTCGAGCGCATCGGCCAGATGGATTTCTTTCTGGCGGGTTCCGCCGAGCACGAGGTCTTCACGCCTGCTCGCCGCCAATCGGTGATCTCCGGTTTCCGTGATGGCGCTCGTCGGACAAATCTCGACGCAAGCCTTGCAGAAGATGCATCGCCCGAGATCGAGCGAGACCGGCTTCCCCCCGGGGCGGGTGACCGCTTCGGTCGGGCAAACGGAGACACAGGCGGCGCAATCGTCGGCGCACAGCGAGGTCTCCACTTTGAGAGCCCCCCCGTGGCGGTCGGGCAGTTTCGGGGCCGGGCCCTTGGGATAGGCGATTGTCTCGCATCCGCGTTTCAGACGGTGGGTGATGGTATCGAGAACGAACATGGTCAGAGGTCGAAGCCGCAATAAGAGAGGCCGAAGCTTTTGTTGCAGATGGGAAAATCCGAAATCGCCGTGCCGCGCATGGCGAGGGCGAGCCCGGTCCAGTTGTGGAAGGAAGGGTCGGTGATCTTGTAGCGCCGGAAACGGCCGGAGCCGTCGGTGACGGCCACATGGCAAACCTCGCCCCGCCACCCCTCCACCAATGTGACGGCCAGCGTGTCGGGAGCGGATTCCGGCATCTCCGCGCAAATCTCGCCGTCGGTGGGAGCCGCCAGTTGTTCCATGAGAAATTCTCCCGACCGCTGGATTTCCAGCGAGCGCACGCGGGCGCGCGCAAAAACATCCCCGCCCGGCCAGACGGCCACCGGCAACTGGGCGAACCGGAACCATCCGGACGGGTGGTCGTAGCGGACATCCCGGACGAGCCCGCAGGCGCGCGCCGCAGGGCCGACCAATCCGACTTCCGCGGCCTGGCCGGGAAAAACCGTGCCTGTGCCTTCGAATCGGGTGCGCACCGAGGCGGCATCCCAGAACCATGCGCCCGACTGTTCGACGTCTGCCAGGGCGGTTTTCAAGCTCTCGCGCAATTTGGCGGCCCGTTCGGGTTCCAGATCGTGGTGGCAACCACCCGGAACCGAGAGTCCGCGGCCGAACCGGTTGCCGCAGATCACGGCGGTGAGGTTGAGAAAGTCACCCCGAATTTTCCCGTTGGCCGAGGAGGTGGGCAGGAACGCCACATCGCCGGCGAGAGCCCCGATATCGCCGGTGTGGTTGGCGAGGCGTTCGAGTTCGAGCGCGATCGCGCGCAACCACTGGGCGCGCAGGGGGGCCTCCGTTCCGGCCAGGGCTTCGAGCACGGTGGCATAGGCCGTGGCATGGGCGATGGAGGCGTCGCCGGAGGCGGTTTCCATCTGGCATCGCGTTGCGCGATGAGGTCCGCCGACCAGGGATCTCTCGATTCCCCGATGCTGGTAGCCGAGCGCGATTTCGAGATGCAGGACCTCTTCTCCCGCGCACTGGAACCGGAAATGCCCGGGTTCGATGATCCCGGCGTGGACAGGCCCGACAGAGACCTCGTGAATCTCGCCGCCCCCGACCCGGAAAAATTCCCCGTTGGAGGGAGCCCCCCCGCTTCCCATCCGGACAGGTTTGAGCCAGGGATGGCCCGATGGCCTGAGCGCGTGTTGTTCCCAAATCTCCCGTTCGAAAAGATGCGCCTGCGGATGACTGACGGTGAGCGATGGGAAATCGCCGGAAAACTCCCCGCTGCGCCCGACAGCGAGCGTGTTGTCCGCATCGAAGGCGAGCACGGCGACCAGGCAGGTCCCCCTTCCATCCGGCATGGCAAAAAACGAGCACAGCCGTGCCTGGCGGTCCAGTTCCCCGGCCAGCGTCGCCACAAAATCACCGGCCGGCCAGCAGGGGACTTCCTCCCAGGGAAGGCTGGAAGCGTTGGGGAGCAGGGCAAAGGAAGAGGAACCGCTCATGGATGGGGGAAAAGTTGCGCGACGGCTGCCGTCCACATGTTCCGCAGGATCAGGGGCGTGAACAACCCGAGCCACAGGGACAGGACGAGGAGCAGGAGGGGAGGAGCGATCAGGGCGAAGGTCTCGCGAAAACGCTTTCCGCCGGCCTTCGCCGCCGGCCGGGGACGCCCGTCCACCACGGCAAAGACGACCCGCGTGAGGCCGAAGAACGCGAAAAGCAGGCAGACGAGAAACCCTGCGGCCGCCAATCCATGCCCGGTTTGCAGCGCGGCCCCGAGAATCTTCAATTCGCTGAAAAATGGCCCGAACGGCGGGCAGGCCGTGATGGCGAACATCCCCGCGACAAAAATGGCGGCCGAGCGGGGCACGACATGGGCCATGCCCCGGACATCGTTCAGGGAAGGAGAGCCCGCGGCGCGGCGGATATTCCCCGCGCTGAGAAAGAGCGCGCCTTTGGTCAGGCTGTTGCTCCAGACATGAAAGAGGGCGGCCCAGACACCCGGGGCGCCGAGGCTTGCCCCGATGCTCAGGATGCCCATGTGCTCGATGCTCGAATAGGCCAGCATCCGTTTGTAATTACGGGTGCCAAGAAGGAACAAGGCCGCCGCCGCCATCGAGAACAGCCCGATGGCAAGGAGCGTGCGGTCGGCCACATGGCCCTCTCCCGCCGAGTCGACCACCGAATGGATCCGCAAAATTGCGGTAAATGCCACGGTGGTCACCCCCCCCGCGAGGATGGCACCCACAATCCCGGAGGCTTCCCCATAGGCATCGGGTTTCCACGTGTGCATCGGGGCGAGGCCCATTTTTGTCCCGTATCCGACAAGCAAAAGCACCCAGGCCGCGAGCACCCACGGGCGCGAAAGTCCGGTCCCTTGCGCGATGAGCGCGACGAATGTCAGGTCGCCCTCGCCGCCGCCGTGCAGGGAGGAATACCCGAGGCAGAAGGAACCGAGAAGCGAAAGCGCGATCCCGGTGCCCCCGACGAGGAGGTATTTCCAAGTGGCCTCGAAAGCGCGCGGCGTGTTGTTGAAATGCAGCAGCGGAACCGCGGCCAGGGTCACCGCCTCGGTTGCGATCCACAGGACCCCGAGATGCCTCGCCTGGTGGCCGGCGCTCAGGAGTCCCAGAACCGCGAGCAGCGATGCCACAAAAACCCGGTTCGGGCGTTCCTGGCGGATCCCCAGATAGGGGACCGCATAGCACCCGCACACGAAGAAAAGCAGTGAGACCGCAGGCAGGACGGCGGCGGCCAGGGCATCGAATCCCATCCACGCTTCCGGGCTCACGGACGGGGGATTGAGCAGCAGCCGGAAACAGAGCGCCATATGCGCGAATCCGACAATCGGGAGGAACCACGGACGGGTCCTGTGATCCGGCCAGAGCGCCGCGAGGACCGCCCCCGCAATGGGAATGAAGATGAGGAGGGTTGCGGTCATTCGTGAAGCGCGGTCAGTTTGCGGGTGTCGAGCGAATCGAAAGCGCGCTGGATGCGGTCGATGATGATCCCCAGCACGAAGACGCCGACCGTGAGATCCAGCAGCACCCCGGCTTCGACCAGCAACGGAGTGGCTTTGATGAGCAGCAGGCCGAAGAGGTAAATCCCGTTTTCAAGAACCAGATAGCCGCAAACCTGCGAGATCGCCTTGGAACGGCCGATGAGCAAAATAAACCCGGTGAGCACGGAGGCCAGCGCCCCGGGGACCAGGAGCAGCCCCGCATGCTCGGGAAGCAGAGGCAGCGCCCCGGCCAGCGCCACCGCCGCAATCGTTCCCCCGGCACCGAGAAGCAACGATGGCACCAAGCCGATGAAGGGCTGGATTTCCCGCTCGATATTCGCGGCGCGCATCGCCCGCCTCAGCAGGGAGGGGATCACAAACCCCTTGCCCGCGACGGTGGCCATGGCCACCAGGACAATCCGCCAGTCCAGGTGATGGCTTTCCAAAAGAAGCGGCATCAGGCCCAGCGCCACGCCCTGGGTGGCAACCGTGCGGATGAGCGAGGGCAGGCGGCTGCTGCCGAGGGCCACGAGGTTCAAGCCCATCGCCAGACCGACCAGGAGGTTCAGCGCCGCAATCATGCCGCGCCCCCTTTCCATGCCACCAGCAGCGAGAACAGGCACAGGAGGAAGGCCATCGTCAGCAGGAGCGGCACGCGCCGGAAGGAAAACCGCGCCAGGAGGGATTCCGTCAAACCCACGCCAAGTGTCACCAGGAGGACTCCTCCGGCCAGGGCCCCCGCCGCCGCCGGAGGAGGAAGGCTCCCCAGCGGCAGCACGGACGCCGTCAGAAGAACGGCGAAGAGCAGCAACTTCATGGACGCCCCGTGCAGGATCGCCGCCAGGGGGGGGCCGCTGTGGTCGAGCACCATGACCTCGTGGATCATCGTGAGTTCCAGGTGCGTGTTGGGATCGTCAAAAGGCACGCGGCAGTTTTCCGCGAGCAACACAATGAACAGCCCCGCCGCAAGCAAGGCCGTGCCCGCTCCCGGCGCCGGGGCCAACATGGCGACCAGCGAAACACTCCCGGTTTGGACGCTGAGCGAGAGCAGCGCGGCAAACATCGCCGCCTCGGCGAGAACGGCATAACTGACCTCCCGCGCCGCGCCCATGCCCTCGAATGCGGAACCGGTTTCCAGGGCCGCCCAGGCGGTGCAAAACCGTGCCAGGGCCAGCAGGTAAACCATCATCAACATGTCTCCGCGAAAGCTCAATCCCGCGCCGGCCGGACCGAGCGGCAAGAGGAAGGCGGCCGCCGCGATGGCGATCCAGGAGACAGCCGGAGCCATCACGAATGCCGGAGAGGACAGCGTGCTGAGCACGACGCCTTTTTGCCAGAGACGGATGAGATCGTAGTAAAGTTGGAGCACGGGCGGCCCCTTGCGCCCCGCCACCCAGGCTTTGACTTTGTTGATGAGACCCGGCAGCAGCGGGGCCAACACGACCCAGAGCGCCAGACGAAGAAGCCAATCCATCATAATATTCCTCCCAGAAAAACAGAGAATCCCAAAAGCGCGAGCCCGGCCACGAGATAGAGAATATAGGCCTGCAGCCGTCCGTGTTGGAGCCGGAGCGCCATTTGTGACAGGCGTTCGATGATCCCTCCCGCGGGTTGGATCAGGCGTTCGAGCACCGTTTCCGGAACATGCTCCAGGCGGAGGGCGAAGGCCGGGAAAGGGCCGCGCGGACGGCGGAATTTGCGGGTGGGCTGAAGGATCCAAAAAAACCATCCGGCGGCGATTTCCGAAAAAGAACCGCCGGTGTATTGGATCCTCGGCGTCGGCTCCCGGTAGCCGCAATCCCAGGTCGGAGCCCGCCGCAGGCCGTTTGACCGGGATTTTTTCCAAAGCCAGATCCCCGCCGCGACAGCGAGCCCCGCCAGCGAGAACTGGAACGGGCCGAGTGTCGGGAACGGTGTTGCGGCGTTGTCCCACGCCGGATTCCAGGAGCCGACGGCCCGCGCGACTGGCGTCCAAAGCAATCCGGGGGCAAGCCCGATGACGGCGCAGGCGGACGCAAGCCCTGCCATCGGAGCGCGCATCCCCAACCCGCATTCCCGCGCATCGGCCGCAGGCTTCGTGCGCGGAGCCCCGAGGAAAATCATCCCTCCCGCCTTGATGAAAGCGGCCAGGGCGAGCGCCCCGGCCGTGGCAAAAAGGATCACCGCCGGCAGGACGGCCCACGCAAACCGGGCGCGCGTCGTGGCCGCATCGAACAGCCCGAGAGAAATCAGCCACTCGCTGACGAATCCGTTGAGCGGGGGAAGACCGGCCGCGGCGACAGCCCCCACGGCAAAGAGTCCTGTCGTCCACGGCATCCGCTGCCAGAGCCCGCCCAACCGGCTCATCTCGCGTGTTCCCGTGGCGTGAAGGACCGATCCTGCCCCGAAGAAAAGGAGAGACTTGAAGAGGCCGTGGGTCCAGACATGCAAGAGGGCTCCGGCCAGCGCCAACTCCCCCCAGGCCGCATGGCCGTGAGTCCTCGCCAGCAAAGCCCCGCCGAGGCCGATCAGGATCACTCCGATGTTCTCGACCGAGCAGTAGGCCAGCAGCCGCTTGATGTCGTTCTGGACCAGCGCGAAGGCGATGCCCAGGACCGCGCTCGTCGCCCCAAGGCCGATCACCACGCAGCCCGCGGCTTCCGGCAAGGGCAGCCATCCGCTGAACCGCACGATCCCGTAAACCCCCATCTTGATGGCCACGCCGGACATGATGGCCGAGACATGGCTCGGAGCGTTGGCGTGTGCCGGGGGCAGCCAGATGTGGCAGGGGAAAAAGCCGGCTTTCATTCCAAACCCGAAGAGCGCCAGCCAGAAAAGCGGCGCCAGCTCCGGGATCCCGCCCGTCGGCCCGAGATCCCAGGTTCCCAGATTTCTGGCGAGCGAGGCAAAGAACGCAAAAAGAGCGAGGGTGCCGACGTGCGAAGCCGCCAGATAAAGCCATCCGGCTTTGCGGACTTCCGTCCGCCGGTTGTCGAGCGTGATGAGAAAATACCCGCACAGCGCGAACGCTTCCCAGGCCATGAGGAAATGCAGGCCGTTGGAGATGACCAGCACCAGTCCCATGCTCAGGAGCAAAGCGTTCCACCATGCCCGTCCGCGGGCGGCGGAAGCCGGATATTGGCTGTCCGGCCAATATTCCCGGGCATAAGCGGCCCCGGCCCCCCCGATGACGCTCACGAGGACGAGGAAGAATGCGCTGAGCCCATCCAGGCGCAGGTGGACCCTCTCACCACCCAGCATGAAGGCGCTCGCCCATTCCCAGTCTTTCGAGCTGATCGGGACCGTCAGTGCCGCCAAAAGGCCCGCGCAAGTTCCCGCGACGGTGAAGGCGAAGGAGGCCCGCGCGGACCGCGCCGAGAGGCCGGTGGCGGCAAGCAGGCAGATCGCCGCCAAAACGAGCATTTCCCCCGCCATCAAATATTCTCCCCGCTCTTGCCCGCCGCATCGAAATCCTCGAACGCGCGGTGGATTTCCCCGTCGGCGGCCGCCCCGGTCACAAGCTTGCGCAGCGGTCCGCAGGCCAGGAAGCGGCTCAGGCGGCCGAGCAATTCGAGGTGCGCGCGGGCCGAGGGCGCAATGAAAAAAAACAGGCGGGTCACCGGCACGTCATCCACCTGGGGTTCGGGGAAGGTGAGGGGGTCGCGCAACATGAGCAGGGCGATGGTGCCGGATTCGCGTCCGAGGGAGATCCGGGTCGCGGGATGGGGCAGGGCAAAGCCTCCGCCGACCGGCGCAACCGTCACGCCGCCTTTGGCCCCGAGCCGCTGGTTCAGCATTTTTTCCACGGGCGGGGTGATTCCCGGCAGCGCGGAAACCACCTTCCCGATGACGGCGAAAACCCCGTCGGCGGGAACTTCGCGCCAGATGCCCCCCGCCCGCAGCAACGGCTCCAGGCGAAGACCGGCTCCCAGCGTGGTGGCCTCCGGCGCGAGAAACCCCGCCTTGGTCGCCAGTCCGCGCGTCGCGGCCCACTGGGCGACTTGCGCCCGGTCGAAAATCAGGCGCCCGCGGTCGTGCGTGTGCGGGAGCCCTTCGTAATGGATCCAGCCCTCGATGACTTTTTCGGACACCCCGAACGATTCGGCCAATTGGACAAGATTCAAAAACATCAGTTTCCTCCCAGAAGCGCCAGTGCCGTCAATGCGGACAAGCCGACCAGCACATACAGCAGATAAGCTTGAACCGTTCCGTGTTGGACCCGCCGCGCGGCCAGGGCGAGGCCCATGATCGTTCCGCCGGCGGGCTGGACAACCCGTTCGAGAACTGTCTCGGGCGTGTGTTCTTCCCACGCGGCCCCGTCGGGGAAAAGTTTTCCGGGCAGATGCCCGTGCCTCACGGGACGCAGGATCCAGGCGAACCATTCGGTGAGGATGCCCGCGAACGAACCCGCCGTGTATTGCATGCGGGCGGACGGCGCGACAAAGGCGCAATCCCATGTGACGGCGCGGACGATTCCCCGCTTCCGCGCCCATCGCCACAACCCCCAGGCCGCAACCAGGCAGAACCCCGCGAGCGCCGTGTGGAAAAATCCGATGAGTTCCAAGGGGGCCGGAGTGCGGGCCCCATGCCAAACCGGCTGCCATGTTCCGACAGCCCGCGCGATCGAAGGCCAGAAAAGGGCGGGAGCCAGACCGATGCCCGCGCAGGCCGCCGCCAGAAAAACCATCGCCCCCCGCATCCGCGGCCCGCACTCGCGCGCCCGCGCCGCCTGCTCCGAGCGCGGAGCCCCCAGAAAAACCACGCCGCAGACCTTGACAAAACAGGCCAGCGCCAGGGCGCCGGTCATCCCGAGGAAAATCGCCGCCGGAACCGCGGCCCAGGCGGATGGCCCCCGCGTGAGTGCGGCATCGAAAAGCCCAAGGTAAACGAGCCACTCGCTCACGAATCCGTTGAGCGGCGGCAACCCGCAGATGGCCGCCGCCCCCAGCGCGAACAGCCCGGCTGTCCAGGGCATCCCGCGCCAGAGCCCGCCCAGGCGGCTCATTTCCCGCGTGCCTGTCGAATGCAGGACGGCTCCGGCCCCCAAAAAAAGCAGGGATTTGAAAAGCCCGTGGTTCCAGACGTGGAGAAGCCCGCCCGCCAGGGCGATCTGTCCCCAAGCCGCATGCCCCTGCCCGACCGCCACCATCGCAAATCCCAGCCCGATCAGGATGATGCCGATGTTTTCCACGCTGTGGTAGGCCAGCAGCCGTTTCATGTCGTGCTGGCCGAGGGCAAAGGCCACTCCGAGGACCGCGCTCAGCGCGCCAAGCGTCGCCACCGTCCATCCGGCACCGTCCGGCACGGGCAACCACCCGCTGAACCGCACGATCCCGTAAACCCCTAATTTGATGGCCACGCCGGACAGGATGGCCGAGACGTGGCTCGGGGCGTTGGCGTGCGCCGAGGGCAGCCAGATATGCAGCGGAAACAGGCCGGCCTTCAAACCGAAGGCAAAAAGCGCGACCCAGAACAACGGGGCCAGCCCGGGCCAACTGTGGAAGGAGCCCAGTTCCCAGCTTCCCGTGCGAAACGCCAAAATCGAAAAGAGGGCAAAAAGGCAAAGCGTCGAAGTGTGCGACGCGGCCAGATAAAGCCAGCCGGCCTCACGGGCCTCGCGGCGCTGGCGGTCGAGCGTGATGAGGAAATACGCGCTCACGGCGAAGAGTTCCCAGGCCATGAGAAATTGCAGGCCGTTTGCCGCAAGGAGGACCATTCCCATGCAGAGCAGCATGGCGCTCCACAGCAGGCGGCCGATCCCGGCCGAGCGCGGATGTTCCCCATCCGTCCAGTATTCCCCGGCATAGACCGCCCCGGCGGAACCCACCGCCGAAAGGAGCAGCAGGAAAAACGCGCTGATCCCATCGAGCCGGAAATGCAACGGCCCCCGCCCCGCAAAAACCCCGCAACGCCAGTCCCAGTCCGATCCGCCGACCAGAACGGATCCCGCGGCCGCGGCCGCGAGCGCGGCTGCCGCAACGACCGGGGCCGCCCACAAACGCGAGCGCGCAAGGGCAAAGCTTGCGAGCAGGGACGCCAAAGCGCCGGCGAGCAGCAACATGGGGCCGGTCATCACCAGAGAAATCGGACGGTCAATGAGCGGACGCGGTCTTGCGCTTCCGGCGAACCGTTGTCTTGGTCGCCGCCGGGGCGGGTTCCGCCCCCGCCTCCAAAAAGATGAATGTCCCGCAATTGTCGCACACCTCCAGGTCCTGGCTGCTTTGCAACCTGGCCGCATGCCCGCTCGGCAAACGCAGATGGCATGCGGAACAAACCCCGTTGATCACGGAGACGATGCTCGCCTTCCCCATCTGGATTTTCCGGTCGTGGTGCCCCAGAATGAACGCGGGGAGGATGGATCGCAGGCGGTTGATCTCGTGCTGCTTCTCGGACCCGCTGAGGGCGTTTGCCAGGGGGCCTTTCCCCCTCTCCAGGTCGCAAAGACGTTTGAGGGAATCGGTGACTCGTGCGGGTGTTGCCATGGGTTTCTCCAACGCATGAGGCGTGCCATCCGGCATGGATTATTTTGTAATCAATTTATGATGAATCGGTTTTCATTGATTCCGCCGACTTTCGCGTCCGGCCTTCATTGCAAATTGGCGCAAATATTGCGCGACACTCGTCGATTTTTTGCGCAGATTTTCCTCCGAGATGAATCCCGCGAATGTTGCCATCCTCATTATCGACCGCCACGCGCGCTATTCGCCGAGCATCGAACGGGTGCTGGCTGGCGCGGGTTATCGGATCAGAAAGGCCTCCTCGGCAAAATCCGCGCGCGCGATGACGGCGGAGGTGCATTTCAACATCATTGTCAAGACGTTCGACTCGGGGCTTCCCGACGGCCTCCCGCTGATGTCGGAATTGCGGGAACTCTCGCCCGATACCCAGTTCCTTTTTGTCAGCGCGGGAGGTTCCATCCGCACGGCGATGGACGCGATCCACAAGGGCGCGTTCGATTACCTGTCCTGGCCGGCGGAAAACGAACAGATTTTGCGTTCGGTGCGCCAGGCGCTCGACCATCAGGCACTCGTGGCCAACGATCCGGCGATCCGCCAGCGGCTCAAAAAGCGGAAGGATGTGGATATTTTTGTCGGGAAGAGCGGGGCCATCCGGGATGTCCAAAGGTTGATCGAGCAGGTGGCCCCGTCGGATGTGACGGTTCTCATCCAGGGAGAATCCGGCACGGGCAAGGAGATGGTGGCCCGCGCGATCCACGAGAAGAGCCGGAGGAAAGAGGGGCCGTTCGTTCCCGTGAATTGCGCGGCCCTGCCGGAAACCCTGATCGAATCCGAGCTTTTCGGCCATGTCCGGGGTGCGTTCACCGGCGCGATTGCGGACAAGCCCGGACGCTTCGAACTGGCCCGGGGAGGCACGTTGTTTCTGGACGAGATCGGGGATCTGTCCCGGCTCGGCCAGGCCGATCTGCTCCGGGTTCTGGAAGACGGGGTCTTCCGTCCCATCGGCAGCCGGTCCGCCGTCCGTGCCAACGCCCGGATTGTGGCGGCCACCAACAAGGAACTCGAAAACCAGTGCTTCCTGGGAGCCTTCCGCGAAGACCTTCTCTACCGCCTGAATGTGATCACCATCCATCTGCCACCGCTGCGCGACCGTCCGGAAGACATTCCTCCCCTCGCCGATATGTTCCGCAGGCACTTCGTGGCCAGGCACGGGCGGCGGGGCCGGGAATTTGGGAAATCCGCCCTCCGCCGCCTCCAGTCCTTCAACTGGCCGGGCAACGTCCGCCAGCTCCGCAACATCGTCGAGAGACTCGTCCTGACCGCCCCGGGAACCCGGATCGAAGCCGCCGACCTGCCCACTTCCTCCCGCTTCCCAATCCGGGCGGAGAATCCCACCCCGCGATTGGCCGGGATGACCCTGGCCGAAACGGAACGCGAACTCATCCGGCAGACATTGGAAAAAACGGGGGGAAGCAAAACCCGGGCCGCAGAATGTTTGGGGATCAGCCGGCGCGCGCTCCATTACAAACTTCGCGACTTGCCGGCTCCCAAGAAAAAACCGGCGCGCGGTCTTTGAACCTAAATTCCGCAGTTAAACCACTTAATTCCACTAAAAACCACTCATTGACAGAGTGTTGCGAAATAGCCAACCATTCCCTTGCGGGGTGGATGATCGGGTTTGCAGAAGGTACTCTCCAGCTTCATGTTTTAATTTTTAGTGGCCATTAGCGGTTTATAGGTTGAAACCGCCGGAAATTTTCCCTTCTTGCCATCGGTGCCCGATCCGCGCGAATGATGGAGATGTGTTCCAGGTCATCTTCAACAAAATCAGCGCCGCCGAAATGGCCGCCCTGCCAAAAGATCTCCAGCTCGAGCTGCTCTCGGAGTTCCATTTTTTGCCGGGGGATCGCGATCCGCTCGACAAGGAGGGGTTCGGGCATGTGACACGGGAGGGGCGGACCCTCCACCGCTATCGCGCCAAGGATTACCGGATTTACTTCGAGCGGCATCCCGAAGGCGTGCTGATCCACCGGGTGCTCCACAAAAATACGATCCGGGATTTTCTCTTCCGCTCGAACCTCCCGCTCGACGACGAGGATGGCGGGCTGGCGGGAACGAAGGATTTTTGGACCCTGATCCACGAGGCGGAGGAGTCCAGGAAATGAGCTGGTTCACGGACGAGAACCTGCGGCTGGACTCGTTCCCGGTCGCGCGGGAGCGGATCTTCCTGGCCCACGCGGGCGTCACGATCCTGCCGCGCTGCGCGGCCGATGCCATGCGCGACCATGTCGAGGCGGCTTGCCTGCACCATCAGGAATTCGGCGATGTCCTGCGGGATGTGGCCCGTGCGCGCGGGGTGTGCGCGAAGGCGATCGGTGCCCATGCGGACGAAATCGCGCTGCTGGGCCCGACCTCGCTGGGCTTGGGGCTTTTTGCCAACGGCCTGGATTGGAAACCCGGAGACGAGATCGTCTGCCACGGGGACGACTATCCCTCCAACGTCTATCCGTGGATGGCACTCGCTTCGCGCGGCGTGGTGATCCGCCATGTCCGCCCCGATGTCCCCGGCAGGATCACCCCCGATGCGGTCGAGGCCGCCCTGACCGGCAGGACCAGGCTCGTGGCCCTGGCCTCCGCCCATTTTCTGAGCGGGTGGCGCATCGATGTGGACGCGATTGGAAAGTTGCTTCGCTCGCGCGGGGTGCTTTTTTCCGTGGATGCCATCCAGACCGTCGGGGCGGAACCCTTCAGCGTCGAGAACGTGGATTTTCTCAGCGCGGATGCGCACAAGTGGATGCTCGGTCCGCTCGCGATCGGGATCGTCTATGTGGCCAGGAGGAATTTCGAACTCTGCCGCCCGACGTTGCTGGGGGCCTGGAATGTCCGCTCGCCGGACTTCGTGGCGCAGAAGGACATTGTTTTTGAAGAAACGGCAAGACGGTATGAGCCGGGGGTCCTGAACATCACGGGGATGTATGGGATGAAGGCGTCCCTGGAAATGCTCCTGGCCGCGGGCTTGGGGAATGTCCGGAGCTCGATCCTCCAAGTGCGTGACGCCCTTCAGGGCCAGATGCGGGAGATGGGGTTTGTCTTTCTCTCGCCCGGCGAAGCGGAGCCCCTGCGATCCGGCATCCTGACTTGCCGGCACCCCGCGCAGGATTCCGCCGGACTCTTTTCCAAGCTGGAGGAAGCCGGGATCGTCGCCTCGTTGCGGGCGGACCGCGACGGGGTCCGATGGATCAGGTTCAGCCCTCACTATTACAATTCCCTCGGGGAAATGGACCGTGTGGCCGGGGTTTTGCGCGCCGAAATCGCCTGACCCGCCGTGGGCTTGGAATGCCCGCCGACTCCCGCAACGGCCCCCTTCCTGACGGGCGCATCCCGCGAAGGTTCTCCTTTCGCACAGAAAGACCTCCGGGCTGTCCGGGAAGACTCTTCGCGGCGGGCCCCGCCCTGCCATGATAACTTTCGCGTGAGGCGTCCCTTCCTGACATTCCCCCAACTTTACGATGGAAACATTGGCCCGTCCGATTTATGAGTGGGGCTTCTTTCATGAAAGTGCTCCCCGTTCGTCTCGCCATCGTCCTTCTGACCGCTGTCTTGTTTTCCCACCCGCTCCGGGCCCAGTCGCCCGGCGCGGCGGCGGCCAACGAGGCCGCCTACAACCTGTTCTCGTCCGGCGACTACGCGGCCGCCGCGGCAGCGTATGAAAAGGTTCTCAAGGATTACCCGACGGACGCGGTTGTCCAGGTCGCCACGATCCAGCTGGCCTTCTCGCAATACTTCCTCGGCCAGTATGACCTGGCGCAGGCCACGCTGGACAAGGCCATTTCCTTTCCCGGGTTGGCGCCTGAACTGGCCCAGGTCGCGAGCAGCTTCCTTCCGCAGATCCTCTCCTCGAAGGCCTCGGCTCTCCCCGAGACGGACCCCAAACGAAAGCAGGCCTTTGGGGATGCCATTGCAAAGTTCACGGATTTCATCGCGAAGTATCCCCAATCCCCGGAAGTGGAATCGGCCGCCTACGGGCGCGGCGTGGCCAATTTTCAAATCGGGAATTTTGACAAGGTTGTCGAGGACATGCAGTCGAACATCCAAAAATTTCCCAGCAGCGGGACCCTGCCTGCCAGCAGAAACGTTCTCGCGCTCGCGCTCGCCACGATTGGAAGCGGCGAGCTGACGAAGGACGGCGGGGACAAGGCCAAGGGGATGGCCCGCCTCAAGGAGGCCGAGGGCATCCTCCGGCAGATCATCGCCGAGAAAAAAGATGTCGCCCTCATCAACGATGCCTGGTTCCAGATCGGCGAAATCCTCTTCACCCGCGCGGCATTCAGCCCGGAGGCCGAGCGCCCGCCGATTTACCAGCAGGCTCTGGAAGCTTACCAATCGATTCTCCCGAAAGAGGAAATCATCCGGCTCCAGGAAGAAAAAATCAAAGCGTTCCCGTCGCTGAAAGCCGACGCCCTCAACGCCAAAAACTCCGTCCTGAAAAAGCAGCTCGACAAAGACAACGAGCGGGAACTCCGGAAGCTTGAGGAGATCAAATCCAAGCCGGGCCAAGTGGCGACCGCGATGCTCAAGATGGGGGAGATCTTCTTCAACGCCCAGAAATACGACGAGTCGCGCGTTCTCATCACCCATGTGACGCCGTTTCTCTCCTCGGACGACGAGAAGATGAGATCGCTTTACTACAAGACGATGGGATACGTGATTCAGAATGCCGTGGACAGGGCCGTTCCAGGTTACCGGGAGTTTGTCGCCGCCTACAAAAACCCGTCCATCGCCGAAAGCCTGCCGTTTGCCATGGGCAACATGTATTTGGGTCTTGGCAAACCGGACGAGGCGATCCGGTATTTTGACGAATCTCTTTCCCAATATCCCAAAGGCCGGGCGTTCGACCTTTCTGTCGTCAGCAAAGCCCAGGCACAGGTGGGCTTGAAAAATTACGCGGAGGCGCTGAAGACCTTCCAGACCTGCCTCGCCAAGAACCCGGCTCCCGATGTGGCTGTCGTCGCCCAATACGGCCTGGCCGGCATTTATAAAGACACCGGAAAATGGGACGATGCCATCGCGGCCTACAAAATCGTGAAGGACAAATTTCCCGGCAGCCCGCAGGCCGTCGAATCCGACTATTGGATCGCGATCTCAACCCAGCAGAAAGGCGACAATGCCGGGGCTGTTGCCCTGCTCGAGGCCTTCCTCAAGAACAATGAAAAGCATCCGCTCACCCCGCTGGCCTGCTATGCTCTCGGCGGGGCGCAGATCGCCCTCGGGAAAAAGGAGGAAGGCGCCGCCACGCTTTCCATGCTGGCCGAAAAATTTCCCGGCAGCCAGGCCGCTCCCTACACCTATTTCATGCGCGCGCGACTGGCCGGGAACGCGGAGGAAGTCAACAGGCTGATGCGGCAGTTCATCGAGAAATATCCCCAGGACGACAGGGTTTACTACGCCGTCAATGCCATCGGACAGAATGCCATCGCAAGTGCCAAGCCGGACGAGGCCATCGCCGCATACATGGACTTCACGCAGCGTTATCCCGAGAATCCCAAGGCCCCCGAGGCATTCTCGAAGATCGCGGATCTCCAGCGGGGGAACGCCGAACGGATCGCCGCCAACTACTCCTCGCTCAATGAGGCGGATCAGACCAAATGGAAGGATGCCATCCAGTCCGCTGTCACCACCTCCGAGGAAATGCTGGCCAAGTATCCCGCAAGCCCGGACCTCGCGACCTGCCTCCAGCCGCTCTTCGCCTCCCAGCGCCTGCTCCTTCGCGCCGAGCTGAAGACGCAGGCCCAGGTCGAGGAGTATTTCCAGCAGCTTGCCGAGAAGGCGTCCGATGCCGGGGCCAAGAGCAAAATTTTGTTCGGCCTCGGCGCGTTCCTCTCCGAGAAAGACAAGGCGCGGGCGTTCACGATGATGGACGCCGCCTACGACCCCTCGCTGGTTTACTCTCCCAAGGACCTCGACCTTTACGGGCTTGCCTTGGTGGGCAACAAGAAACTCGACCAGGCTTCCGCGGTCTTCCAGAAGATCGCCGCGGATTTCCCCAACCCGTCCGGCGCGGCCCCCACCCTGGAAGTCCAGGAAGCGCAGGCCATTTCGATTTTCGGGCTTGGCCGGGTCGCCCAGGAAAACAAGCAAACCGCCGAAGCGGGCAAGCTCTTCCAGCAACTCAAGACCTTGTATCCTTGGTCGCCGAAAGTCCTGGAGGCCGATTACGGCATCGCGGAATCGCTTCGTGCCGATGGCAAACTGGACGGGTCCCTCCAGCTCCTGCCGGCGATCATCCGGGCGCAGAATGCGAGCGCGGACCTCCGGGCGAAAGCGTTTCTCCTCGGCGGCTTCATCATGAAGCAGAAATCCGATGCCGCCACCGATCCCAAGCAAAAATCGGAATTCCGCGGCCAGGCGATCGATTTCTTCCTGAAAATCGCGCAGTTCTACGCGGGTGTTCCCCAGGCCGCTGCGGAAGGTCTCTGGCAGGGCGCCCAACTGCTGGAGGAGCAGGCCGCCGCCAGTTCCGATGCGAAGTTCAAGGCCCAGCAACTGGACCGGGCCAAAGGATGCTACAGCCAGATCGTCAAAGATTATCCGGACAACCCCTATGTTCCGAAAGCCAAGGAAAGACTGAAGGCGCTGGGCGCCCCGTGAACCGGAAAGAACGGGCGATGGAGCTGCTCAGGCGCCTTCCGGAGATTTACCCGGACGCCCATTGCGAGCTCGTTTTCTCCAATCCGCTCGAACTCCTGGTGGCCACGATCCTGTCCGCGCAATGTACGGACAAGCGCGTGAACCTTGTCACCAGGGAATTGTTCCAGCGCTGCCGGTCCGCGCGGGATTTCGCGGATATCCCCCTCCCGGAGTTGGAAACCCTCGTCCGCTCCACGGGGTTTTTTCGCAACAAGGCGAAGAGCATCCGGGCGATGGCCGGAGAACTTCTCGCAAAGCACGGGGGACTCGTGCCGAAATCGCTGGAGGAACTCGAGGCCCTGCCCGGCGTCGGCCGCAAGACCGCCAACGTCGTCCTCGGGAATGCCTTCGGACTGAACGAGGGCGTTGTGGTGGATACCCATGTCACCCGGCTCTCCCTCCGGCTTGGCCTGACAAAAGCCGGCAATCCGGTCCGCATCGAGCAGGATCTGGCCAAACTTTTCCCCCGCCGGAATTGGACCGACCTGAGCCATTGGCTCATCTTCCACGGACGCCGCCGCTGCCAGGCGCGCAAGCCCGACTGCCCGGGATGCGAACTGCGGGATATTTGCCCCTCGGCCGACAAAGCGGCGTGAGTCTGGGGCCAATGCTGGTTCAAAAAAGGAGCGCGGGCATCCTGCCCGCCATCGTTCCCGTTCGTGCCGCCCGCTCCATTTCGCGACAAAGTGAACAGTATCGGGTTGGGGGCGGTCGCCAGAGCGGATTAAGTAAAGATGTGGCCGGGATATTGTAGTCGCCTCGCTCTGTCGAGGCGTCGGAGCACACGCCGACAGAGCGGCGTGCTACAATTTACTTAAACCGCTCCAGAATGCCCGGCCCGCCTTTTTATCAAGAGAACACACGGAGATCGTCCCTTCATTCAGAGGTGCGTTAACCCAGAAAACCGCTTTTCTCCGCGATCTCTGCGCCCCTGCGTGAGGAATCGCTGAATTCAGAATCAAAAATCCAGCCATTGCTGGGAATCTTCCGATTCCCCGGCTTCCTCGGCGAAACGGACGCCGGCGCCGAGCAGTCGGATGGCCTGATGGCTGCGGTTGCGGGCCTCGGCGAGAAGGGTGCGGTAGATACCGGGGGTGGGATTCGGGTGGAGGCCTTCCCGGGTCGTGTGCGAGAAGTCGGCGAATTTGATTTTGACGAAGGCCTTGTGAATCCGGCGGTCGGCGGCTTTGGCCCGGACTTCTTCGAGGAGTTCGGCGACGAGTTCATCCATCGCCTGCTCGCACTCCCCGCGCGCGGTCAAATTCTCGAGATACGTGCGCTCGGTGCTGAGTGATTTGCGGACCCGGTCGGGTTCGACCAGACGCTCGTCGCGCCCGCGGCAGAGGTGATACAGTTCCTTTCCCCACTTGCCCATTTTCCGGACGAGATCGTTGAGGCCGAGACGTTGAAGGTCGCCGCATGTGTGGATGCCGTCCTTGGCGAATTTCTCCGCGCTCTTGGGGCCGACTCCCCAGATTTTTCGGAGGGGCAGGTCGCGCATGAAGGCGTCGATCCGTTCCGGAGTGATGGCGAACTGGCCGTTCGGCTTGCGCCACTCGCTGGCAATCTTGGCGAGCATCTTGTTCGGGGCGATCCCGGCGGAGGCGGTCAACCGGGTTTTGTCGAAGATGGTTTTGCGGATCTCCTTGGCGATGTCCCACGCATAGCGGGCGGAGCCGGTCACATCGAGATACGCCTCGTCGAGGGAGAGGGGCTCCACCAGCGGGGTATAGTGGTGGAGGATGTGGCGGATCTTGGCGGATTCCGCACGGTAGAGGTCAAACCGCACCGGCAGGAAGACCAGCCGGGGACAGCGTTCGCGGGCGAGGAATCCGGGCATCGCCGAGCGGACGCCGAATTGGCGCGCCTCGTAGTTGCATGTCGTGACAACCCCGCGTCGCGAGCCGCCCCCGACGGCGACCGGCAAGCCGGCAAGTTCCGGGCGCTCCCGCATCTCGACCGCCGCGTAGAAGCAGTCCATATCGAGGTGGATGATCTTCATGCCGGAGGGACTGTCATTGCTCTCCGGAAAGCCGTCAAGCATCAGGGCGTGAAATGCTGTGACCGGCCCGCCAACCACGTCACCGGACCCGTTCCAGCGATCATTCTTCCACCTTCGCCATTGTAGCTTCTGATAAAATCCCGGAATTGCCCGAGTGCATTCTCATCAGCTGCATGGGCGCATCTCTGATAGTTGCAAAAATCAGTTCCACAGGAACTGAAGGGTGTCATTTTTGACCGCGACGTCGATGGCAAGCATGTGGGCCAGACCACGAGGAGACCAAAACTGGCCGCGA
>Ga0172380_10002174_pt1 | contig 31272 bp, 33 predicted proteins | sample Leawe162metaG_FD_119747 | JGI IMG/M metagenome (GOLD analysis project Ga0172380, IMG submission 119747) | Leachate microbial communities from a municipal landfill in Southern Ontario, Canada - Leachate well 162 metaG | ecosystem: Engineered > Solid waste > Landfill > Unclassified | place... | reverse complement strand
GTAGGTCTTTAAATAAAAAACTTGGTTTCGGATTCCCCATACCGTATGGCGCGAGTTTCTCAATAACCGCATAGTTCTGTGGAGTAACATCATCAATGGAAATCGTTGAATCAATCAATCGGTCTTCATTTGATTCTTCAGAAATAGTCGTTTGAGAAAAAACAGCAAGAAGTCGTTCCTCGAGAAAATGTACCTCTTCATGAGACACTGAGAATCCACCTGCACCTGCATGTCCGCCAAAGGCAAGTAAACTTTTCTCAGGAAGAAGAGACATTAAGGAAACGAGATTTATATTCCCCCACCCACGACATGAACCCCGAATAGTATCACTTCCTTCTTGCCCCCAGACAAATGATGGCTTTTTATATTCCTCACTTAATTTTGCCGAAACAAGACCAAGCACACCGACACGCCACGCGGGATTACCGATAACGATAAGTGATTTTTCTTCACGTTTCGCCATTTCTTTTTTAACCTCTTTCATAATGTGGGCAACATTCTGTTTTCGCTCATCATTTATCTTTGCCAAATGATCAGCAGAAACCTTTGCCTGCACAGGGTCAGTCGTAGCAAGGACTTCAAATGCATCCATAGGATGGGCCATGCGACTCGCAGCATTGAGACGTGGAGCAAGTGTAAAGGTAACATCTTCTTCATTTATTTTTGAGGCATCAACGCCTGCCTTACGAAAAAGTTCAGCAAGTCCAGGCCTGCGAGCTTTCTGTAATACTTTCAATCCGTAATACGCGAGTACGCGATTCTCGTTTACAAGTGGCACCTGATCAGCAAGTGTTGCAAGCCCCGCCATATCGAGAAGCCATTTCTCAAAACCAGTCGGTATATTCCAATATTCACCGTATTTCTTAACAAGCGCTTGCACGAGTTTAAATGCCAGCCCCGCGCCACACAACATTTTATCTGGATACTCACATCCATCCTGTTTTGGATTAATGATTGCAAAAGCACGTGGAACTTCTGCCTGAGGCAAGTGATGGTCGGTAATAATTACATCAATACCACTAGCCATTGCTTTTGCTACTTCTTCTACTGCGGTTATTCCTAAATCAAATGTAATAAGCAGATTTATTTTCTGCTCAATAAATATATCGATAGCATCACTATGTAATCCATACCCCTCATCGTGTCTATCAGGAATATACACAGAGAAATGTTCATAGCCAATTTTTTTAAAAAAATCGTGCAGAATGACTGCCGCAGGAATCCCATCGCAATCATAATCACTATATATAATTATTTTTTCTTTTGCTTCTGTTGCTTCAAAAATTCGCACAACGACTTTTTCCATATCTTTCAAAAGATATGGATCATAGAGATGTTCGTTATACAGTGGATTGAGAAATTTTTCTCTATCAGCGGGAGCTATTCCGCGATTATGTAAAAGGAGGTCAAGAAGTTCTGCATGATTTGGCATACGAACGATTGTACCATATACTATACGATATGAACGAAAATTGCTTATTTTGTAAGATTATTACAGGTGTTATCCCGAGTAGTATCGTCTATGAAGATGCTGAATTTTTCGCCTTTTTAGATATTCATCCAGTTGCAAAAGGACACACACTTCTTATTCCTAAAACGCACCACGTGTGGATGCATGACACACCCGATGAAATCCTAGCGAAGGCATTTGTAACCGCAAAAATACTTATGAATACCATGCGCGCGAATATTCCGTGTGACTATGTACAAATTTCTGTCGTAGGAAAAGATATCCCTCATTTCCACATCCATCTTATCCCGCGATTTTTTAATGACACGATTCCTCAATCCCCTACAGTCAACTATTCGTCAGATGAAGAAATGAAAGTGTTTGCTCTGAAACTAGCAAACCCCCGAAACTAAAATTAGTTCGGGGGTTTCTCTCTTTATGTTTACTTGCTTATCTTGAATCAATGACTGAAGGACGTTCCGTAAAATATTTATTGAATTCTTCAAACGGCATTGTGTAATTTTGCCCAGGAGCTAAGAGTTGTTGAGTGGGACCCCACTTATCCTTGTCATACTTCATAAGACCATTTGCATAATCAGTGAATAGCACGATCGAAACCCTTCCCTTACTTCTACTCTCGGGCGATGACACAACACGATGAGCTAAAGCTTTTACTTTACACTCAGAATAATACTGCCCTAACATCCCAGGGAAAAATACCGCTTCAGTTTCAGGGAACGACATACTTTTCCATTCTCCTTCCCAGAAACGCTCAAATCCTGGCACACTATCAAACAAATGAACGGTATGACCACTTTTGTCAGGATGATACGCAGCAAGAATATTGTTTTCTTGGGGCGGGTACCATAGTGCTCGTATCACCCAGCCATCTTCTTTTTCAACGGCAAGTTTTACAAAATCAACGCCAGTAACCTCAGACAGCATTTCTGCAATTAAATGAGACACTGGTCGTATCTCATTAAAGAGCGTGTGCCCTGCGGCAAGAAATGTAGCATCTTCGGCTGTTTGCTTAAAATCTGTTGGAAAATCATAGGAGCGATTAATGTGAAAATCTTCTTTGAAATCAACAAGTTTTGAATCAATTTTAGGGTCTTTGTTTTCATACCCTCCATTGCCCAAAAAAGAAATTTGCATCTTGTGTTCCAATGATTGACCCACGAAACCCTTCCATGCTTTTACAAAATTACTTACAGCTAAACGCAAAGAGGCAGGATACTGTACTTTTGCAAATCCATCGCGCAAAAGCATCTCGGAAAGTTCATTTTTATTCATACGAATTAATTTTAAATTTTCCTCATTTAACATGAAAAACCAACAAAAGTCAAACACCCTCTCCGACAACTGTCGGCGAGGGTGTTTTTAATAATTCTTATTTTTATTTAAGTGCTTTAATTCCAGGAAGTGTTCCCTTCGCGAGAAATTCGAGAGTTGCACCACCACCAGTCGAAACAAATCCTAACTTTTTCTCAAGCTTCAGCTTATCAACAAGAGCAACCGTATCACCTCCCCCGATAATGCTTTGTGCTTTTGATGAAGCGATAATCTTTAACAATTTCTCTGTTGCTCCACCAAACCCTGATTCATATTTACCAAGTGGTCCATTCCAAAGAATAAATTTCATATTCGCAATCACAGCCTGTAGTTCTGCTATTGTCTTCGGCCCCACATCAACAATTGTTTCAGTATTCTTCACTTGATCAGGAGAAACCGAACGATGAGCCTTGCCGAAACTTACTTCAACATCAGAAGGCAACAACAACTTTTCATCTTTCAATAATTTAGGGATACCAAAATTCCCCTCATCTACAAGCGACTGCCCCACCTCATACCCTTTTGTCTTAAAAAAAGTATTCATAAGAGCACCTCCGATAAAAACCTTATCGGCATCGCGCATAAATTTCTTTATTAAAGGAACTTTTGTTTCAAATTTTGCCCCACCCAGAATAAACAAGAACGGATGTTTTGGTTCAAACGCTAATGAAAGATTTTTCACTTCATCAAGCAATTGAAACCCTGCATACCCTGGGATATGCTTTGGAATCCCTATGATTGACGCATGGACTCGATGAGACACAGAAAATGCATCATTCACATAGATATCTCCGAATCGAGAGAGTGCACGCCCAAACGAAGAGGTATTGTCTTTTTCTCCTTTTTCTCTTCTAATATTTTCAAGCAAGATAACAGTTCCCTTCTTGTGTTCAAGAATGGCATTGTCGATGGCTTGAGAAAAAATAGACTCTTTGAGAAAAAGTACTGGGGTATATTTCTTTAAAGCTTTTGCTACTGGTTCGAGACTTTCCTTTTCATCCTCGCCTAAGTGAGCAATCAAAATAACCTTGGCGCCTTTATTCTTTAAATATTCAATAGTTGGAAGTGCTTTTCTAATACGAAAATCATCACGCACTTTGCCATTCACAATGGGAACATTAAAATCAACGCGAACAATCACGCGCTTACCAGACAGAGGTCCTGCTTCTTTGATTGATTTCATCCCGTTAGAAGCAGGTCGCGGTCAAACAGGCGACGGTGCTTATAGTTAGTTTTGTAAATTGTATTTTCATAATATTGATGATTTTTGTTTTTTAATTGCGACCGCGGCTTCTAACGGGATCATTAGTGTACGCAAGCAACAATTGCTGCAAATTTTTTAGGAATAATGCTATCTCGGCCAACAAGAAGCCCATCTGCTTCACCTGTAGTTAAAAAGGCGTCAGCGTTTTCTGGATGTACCGATCCACCATATAGAACTGGTATCGTGTGGGCAACTTTTGTATCATACATATCAGAAAGAACACGGCGAATAAAAATTCGCATTTCAATAAACTCTTCGGGAGTTGCTTCTCGTAATGCATTTTTACCAATAGCCCAGAGTGGCTCATAGGCAATAACCAAATCTTTGATTTGCGATTTTGGTACCCCAGCCAAACACTCATGAAGCTGGTCTTTAATGAAACCAAGATAGAACCCTGTAGTGTCACGAGAGCTTTCACCAATACAAAGAACAGGAATGGTTTTTGACTTAAGTGCAAGAGAAATCTTTTTATTCACACGCATATTTGTGTCCCCGCCTGCTCGTCGTTCAGAATGTCCAATAATGATAGTTTTGACTCCGAAACTATGAATCATTCGCAATGAAACTTCTCCCGTATGTGCGCCCTCTGATTCCTCTGACATATCCTGGGCTCCAATTTTTATCTTCTTAAGTTTTAGTTTTTGGATGCATGAAAAGAACGGAAAGGGTGGACAGATTACAATCTCCGCATTTTTACTATTCTTTGTACTTGTAATAAGTGAGCGAACTATCGCAAGTGCCTCTTTTTCGGATTTTGGATTCATTTTCCAGTTACCGATAATCAGTTTCTTTAGCATATAATACAGTATACCACACCCCTACCCGTGATTTATTGAGATTCTTCCCAGGAATCCACACTCCATGATCCAGAGGGACCGCTCGAAAAATTACTATTCGCAAGGCCAGATTCATACGTAATACTTGAGCCTCCAGAAACTGTTATTCTATATCCTGTAGCTTCTTTAAGAGACGCTCCCCCAGAAATTGAGATTGTGCCGTACGGTGCATAGATAATTACAGCTCCTGCACCCCCAGAGATTGAAGCCGCATTCGAAGACATATCAGTCGTAAGCATCATCAAATAACTTCCATTCGTACCCGAACCTGTTGCATGTCCACCACCAGAAATTGAGATTGTACCATCGACAATAATCACACCATCATTAACTCCGTAACTCGAAGCAAGCTGTATGACTCCTCCCCCAGTCAGAGAGACATTCCCTGTCACCCACAGTGTTCCAGTCACAGTCAGCGTGCCCCCTCCGTTCACTGTTACATTCCCTACAATCTTTTTCGGGCCAAGTGTTCCACCAGATGAACCTACAGAATAATTACCTGTACTTGTACCACCTGCAAGAGCGTCTGTTTTCCATTGAGCTAAATTAGCATCAGAAACTGGAAACGTTTGATACAAGGGGTCTGACTGATTCGTATTACATGATTTGTTATTGCTCGTACCAGTCTGACAGTATAAATCCCCTGTGACATCGGTATAGTTCACTGTATGAGCTTGGGCACTCCCGGAAACCGTCCCAATATGAAGTTTATTCCACTGACTACCTGAACTACCTTCGATGAGCCCAGTCATTCCGCCGAGATAGATGCTGAAATAATAATCAAGACCAGAAGGAGTAGTTGCGTTCCATGAACCGCCGAGTTGTCCAATCTGTCCGAAGCCATTTGAGTATCCCCCGCTCGAAGCACCAAGTGTATAATATTTTGTTGTCGAACTTGACGCATCAATCACAAGCCAATATGTGGTTCCCCCAGAAAGAAGAAGACTTGTCGTAAAAGAAACATCAACCCAGCCATACGATGTTGTGACGCTTGATGCATTCAACGTTCCACTTGCAACAACTGTTGACCCCGGACTTCCTCCTGCATCATTCAGTATTTTAACTGTTGCATTCGAAGGTGAACCCGTTTTTTTAATATAAAAACTTACTTTATTTGCAGGACTCGAAGATGAGGAAACTTGGAAGCTTTGTGCAATATCTTGAGTGCTCGAAGTATTACCAAAAGATACATTATATCCTGGAGTGCCAGTACCATTCAGCTGATCAAAAGAAAGGGCCGGACTATTTGCAGAAATAGCGGTACCTGTGATTATGGCAGAGCTATCACCTGTAATGGGTCCATTAGCATAGACATTGCCATTAATTGTTCCACCCCCTGAGAGGTCGACACCGCCCAATCCAGCAAGCACGCCATAATTGAACGAAACTCCAGTCGAGGTTGTTACGGCAACAGAAACTTTGCGTTGCTTTGATTCTGAATCACCAAGAGAGTCTATTTGTTTCTGATTCCCGCCGAGAGATGTGATTGAAACGGTCGCACTATCCGAACCAACAGAAAGTATTTCAGTTGGTGATATTTGTTTATTATTACGAATACGATACAAGGCATCTTCCGTTCCTGACTCCGCAAGAAAATATGCTTTTTTTGATGAAAAGATTGTTCCTGCAATTCGAAACTCACGGACAACAGGACTAATGATACCAGCGAGAATAGTCACACTAATAAAAACAAAAAAGAACACGAGAATCATCATCGCCGCTCCTCCATTTCTTTTAGATAGTTTATAGGTGGTACATGTCATATTAATATGTTCCTCGTAATACGATTGTATTATAGAAATTTTCAGTTCGAAGTGTTTTGCTTGTTGAATTCTGGATAGTTAATTCTATTTTTATTGCCTCCCCTTCTGTTGTTGTTATTTTTCTAAAAATCAAATTTGTAATTGAAACATGGGCCCCGCTCAAACTACCAACGAGAGAACCTCCTGTGTACATATTCAATAATCCATTCTCAATAATAAATTTAGATGTGGTTACATATCCTGCTGTATCAGTTGTGTTTAGTTGAAGCACCCCAAGCGATGACCCAAGAACACTGCTCGTCACGTCAACAGATGTTGCCTGACGAACTTCACGAGACATACGCTCCATAATAGTAGAGCCAGCTTCAAGTAATTCGCGGTTAACTCGAGTAGCCCCGAATGATGCTAGCACCACAGTGTATGAATTAATCACAGCAATAGAAAGAGTCGCAAAAAGCGCCACATAAATGAGAATTTCAATAACACTATATCCTCCTGTTTGTTTTGTGCGCATTAGGTAAAAATATCGGCTATATAAAATGTAATTGCTTTGGATGTCGAACCACCAGACGACGGCCATGACACCTCTACGGTGACCTTCTTTGTACGTGCATCAACAGTCCCCGAGGAAACAATATCATCATTTGAATCACGGTTAACTTCTGAAAAAACCACTGTTCGAGTAAATACACTATCCAGTATGCCAGGATTAGTTGTTCCAAGAGACCACGTATTTGTGCTTGTATTAAAAGATGGATAGTAGATTGTATTAAGTGCAAACCCTGAAATCGTACTCCATCCATTATCACGAATTGTTTTAACCGCTTCAACACCTTCTTCAATCAAAAGTCCCGCTTGCACCTGCCGAAGTGCTTGATTCGAAAGCTGTATCCCCTTCTGTGCTGTTGAGATGAGCGCAAATGATGTCACGGAAATAATCGCACACGCAATTAAAACTTCGATGATAGTAAACCCACGATTAGTGTGCAGAATAAAATGCATAAAAATTAATTAGTAGATACAAGTCCAGTTTTACCAATGGTAATTGTTTTTGATCGCGATGTATCTGAAACAAGTTGTACAATAATTGTACCATAATTAGAAGTATCCCCAGAGATTCGACTAAACACAACACTACTCCCGCTCCCTGCAAGAGAAATCCCTCCTGACAACGGAATCGTAACTGCATTTGAAAACTCAATTTCTTTGTTTGTTACATTTGGCTCTGTGAATGTTGACCCGACAAATAGCACTGCGCGTCCGCTTTCAAAATACACTCCGTATTGTGATGAATTTATTGATGAGATTGTATTCGTACGCGCTTCATTTAACAGAGAAACAATATCAGCTGTTGTATTTCGAAGTGCTTGTTCATTACGAAACGAAGTTAAACTCGGCACAACAATAGCAACAAGGATACCAATAACAGCAATGACAATAATTATCTCAATAAAAGATACTCCCTTTGTGTAGAGTGCTTTCATCCCGTTAGAAGCAGGTCGCGGTCAAACAGGCGACGGTGCTGATAGTTAGTTTTGTAAATTGTATTTTCATAATATTGATGATTTTTGTTTTTTAATTGCGACCGCGCCTGCCTGCCGGCAAAGGCAGGGCTTCTAACGGGATCATATTATTTAATTGTGTCCATAACTGAATAAATTGGTGAAATCATCGAAATAGCAAAGAACCCCACCGCTCCACCAATAATCACCATGAGTACTGGCTCAATAATGGTCGAAAGGTCTTTTGTTTTATTATCAACTTCTGATTCATAGAAAACAGCGATATCAAGAAGCATCTTTGAAAGATTTCCAGTCTCTTCACCAACCTCAACCATTTCCCCCACCATCACAGGATACAAATCTGTTCGCTCTTTAAAAGATTCAGATAAAGAAATTCCTTTTTCGATTCGTGTAATTGCATTTTGTGTAAGTTCTTTATAGTAACTATTTTGAAGCACATCAGAAGTAATCGTAAGTGCTTTCGACATATCAACTCCCGACGAGAGTAACGACGCGAGTGTCCGTGCAGTGCGAGCAGAATTAATCTCTTTCACAATATCACCTATCACAGGGAGTCGGAGGATAATAAAGTCAAAATATTTCTGGAATAAAGGCAATCGTGAAAGAGCGATAATTGCCCCAATAAAGCCAAACAATACAGCAAAGAAAATAATTGAGTGCTGGCTAATCGCATCAGAAAACCAAATAATGGCTTTCGTTGATGCTGGTAACTCAGATCCGAGATCTTTGAATGTCTGCGTGAGCGTTGGCACCACAAACATCATCATTAAAATTCCAATCAAAATAATAGCCCCTAGGATAATAGACGGATACATAAGGGCGCTCTTGATTTTCTTGTTCAGCTCGTATGATTTTTTCAAATTAAGGCCCACTTCAGAAAGCACTGACGGCAAACTCCCCGACTCTTCCCCTGCTCTCACCATCGAAACAAAGAGCCCAGAAAAAACTTTCGGAAATTTCGCCATTGCACCAGAGAATGTCCCCCCTTGATTAATATCTTCGCTTATTCCGCGCATGATCACCTGGAACGCTTTATTTGATGATTGTTTTTCGAGAACTGATAGTGCCCGCACGAGAGAAATACCAGCAGAAAGCATACCACTCAAATTATTTGTAAAAATTATTTTTTCAGAAAGTGAAACGCCAGAAAACAGAGAAATATCAAGAGAAAGAAATCCACGCTCAAAAACGGGATTAATTGAGAGAGGGATGAGGCCTTGCTCTCGGAGCTCTTGTGCTGCTACGAATTTATCACGAGCATCAAGCGTGCCCTCAGTAAGTGTTTTATTTTTTGTTTGAGCTTTGTAGGTGAATTTCATCCCATTAGAAGTAGCCCGCAGTTAGAAAACTGTGAGTACTCATTATTTTTTAAAATAAAAATTATTCATAATTATATGTGTGCAATTTTTAAAAATAACTGCGACTTCTAACGGGACAAGTCCTATGTATTATTCTGACACCACTCGTAATACTTCTTCAGTTGTTGTAATCCCCTGCACTGCTAAAAAGATTCCATCTTCAAGCATTGTCATCATGCCTTCTTCTTTTGCCCGTTTTTCGATTTCATCAGCAGATGCACCCCTTAAAATAAGTTCTTTAATAGAGAGTGATACTTCAAGCACTTCGTGAATCCCAATACGACCCTTGTACCCATCCGGAGAATCTTCACCACCTTTCGGTCGACAAAATGGAATCGTTGCCCATGTTGAATCAGCATCAACAATGTTTTCTTTTTTCAAAATCGTAAGCATTCGATCAAGATCGACAATATTACGAAGGGCTTTTTCTTCTGCTTCACTTAAAAAATATCGTTCTTTGGTATCGGCTAATTTTCGAACGAGACGTTGCGCAATAACTGTCTTGACTGTAGAGACAATAAGAAACGGCTCAACACCCATATCAATCATACGTGGAATAGCCCCAGCAGACGAATTTGTGTGAATCGTCGAAAGGACGAGATGTCCTGTAAGCGAGGCGTTCACCGCAAGTGATGCTGTCTCTCCATCACGAATCTCTCCCACCATGATAATATCTGGATCCTGACGAAGAAGTGTACGGAGACCATTTGCAAACGTTAACCCAATTTCTGATTTGGTCTGTGTTTGATTAATGCGTGGCATTTGATATTCAATAGGGTCTTCAATTGTCGAAATATTCACATCAGGAGTATTTAAAATATCGAGCATTGTATAGAGCGTTGTTGTCTTACCACTTCCCGTTGGGCCTGCACAGAGAAGCATTCCTGTGCGCTTCTTCATTCCCTTATGAATTCTCTCAAGTGCATCACCATGAAAGCCAAGTCCTTCGAGAGTGAATCCTTTGGCATTTTCACGAAGAATACGAATCACGACTTTCTCTCCAAAATAAATTGGAAGTGTTGATACACGGAATGATACTCGTCCCTCTTCGTTTATAATTTTAAATCGTCCATCTTGTGGTAACCGCTTCTCATCCAGTTTTAAATTCGTCAACACTTTGATACGTGCGACAATTCCTGGTGCAGTGTCTTTCGGAAGTGTCATTGCATCATGCAAAATACCATCGATACGATAGCGCACAACGAGCGAGTCCTCTCCTGGTTCAATATGTACATCAGATGCACCACCGGTAATCGCATGAGAAATGAGCGTGTCGACAATTTTCACAATAGGTAAATCCTCCGCAAGTGCTTTTAATTCTTTCTCTGATTTTTCTTCAGCAGAAGCATTGCTTGCAAGAACAGTGCCGAGTGATGCGGTTTCTCTTTTAATAATATCTTCAAAATCCGCTTGCAAACTTTTCTTGTACTGCGTCAGTGCTTCTTTGATTGAATCAGAGCTTGTCAGGCGCGGAAGAATTCGTACACCAACTTTTTTCTTTATGAAATCAATGACAGGTAAATCATCAACATCAAGCATTGCAACTTCGAGTCCGTTTGCGGTTTTTTTATACGCAATAATATTACTCGTACGCGCAATTGGTTCGGGAATAAGAGAAAGCACCTCAGGGTCAATCTTCTCCCCTTTTAAACTTATGAATGGGATGCCGAGCGCAACTGCTTGAATGCTATTCCAATCCTTTTCAGTTAATTTACCATCACCAATCAAAACCTGCCCGAGTGATTGATTCGACTCTTTTGATTTTTTGAGAGCCATGGCGACATCGGTCTTACTAATAAGACCGGAATTGTTGAGAAGATTTATGATTGTCGCTTCATCGATGTGCATACTATAGAGTAGTATACCATGATGAAATCGTTATCGCGCTCGAGAAATATATCTGTAATTCACAAGGAGGAAAATAATGAACACTGAAGCAGTGAGAGCCATGACGGGGATTGTCACGTAGCTAAATTGGTAGACATACCGAATCGCGCATGATACTTCTGAGGCAGTGCCTGTCGCACATGCGAGTGATGAGGCTCCCCCATTTTCAACATAGATGTGAAAGAGAGAAACGAGTGAACCGATAAATGCGAGGGCTAAACTGTGATTGATGATTGTCCGGTCACGCTTCCAGAGTTCCATTCCGAAAAGTATTGCTTGCGGATAGAGAAATATTCTTTGCACCCAACAGAGCTCACACGGAGGGAATCCAATGACACTTGAATAAAAGAGACTGAGCGCCATAGAGCCGAGCCCAACGAGAAAACCTAAAATAAATGTGTATTTATTAAAGAAGAGTAGTATAGGATTAGTGTGTGTTCGGAAAAAGAGAAGATTCCCCGCAAGAAGCACCACAGCCAGTTGCATAACCACAACCCCTGCTCCAACAAACCAATTAAATGTTTCTATATATGCGGGCATATATTATTCTGGAAGTGCACACTGTGTTTTCTCAGCAAGTGTTGGAAGTGGAATTTCTCCAGTTAAACGAGAACCATCTTTGAAAATCCATGTTGGGTATCCTTCAATTTTTTTCTCAGTACAGATTGGGAGCTGACTTTTCCCGTCGAGTGTTGAACATTCAATATATGGGAGATACTGCTTCGCTCGGCCAAACATTTTCTTCTGATTCTGACAGTGAGGACACCAGAATGTACCATAAAATTCTGCGCCATTAGTAGCGAGACATTGAGCAAAACCATCGTACTTACTTGGTCCTTGGGCTTTGTTGGTCACAAAACCAATACCAGCAACTAAAATAACGACTCCAATAATACCTATAATAAATTGAGCTTGTTTAGATTTCATAATCTTATTATACCAAAAATCCCCGCCTAATGGCGAGGATCATTAATCCTTATATTCATAGAGTTTTTTACGAATTTCTTTGCGTAACCAAAGTTTTTTTGTTACACCTATATCACCATCCCATTCTGCTTCAAGGCAATTTGAGAAGATATTTTTAAGTTCTTGGTTTTCTGAATAAAGATAATTTATCTTTTCGCTAATTGAAGGAAGGGTTACTACCCAGTATGGATTATTAAATCCTTCGATTGTTTCTTTAATCGTTTCTTTATTATCTAATAAACATTTTTTACTATCCCAGAGTTCCATTTGTGCAATAACGATTGGAAATTCAAATGTTGGAACTTTGACAATTTTTGTATCACCTTTAATTGAATTTTCAATATCTTTATAAACAGATATTTCTTGATCAGTAAAATATGAATCAATCCAATAATCTGGTAATGAAGAATACTTTTTGAGTTCATTAAAAGCAACAATGTCTCTATCATGAGTAATTTGTGCACCAAAATTGAGAGTATTCGAAATAATTGCAGTTAATAAAAGATTTGCAGTTATTGTATTTATTTCTTCATAGAGTCCCCTCTTTTTATATTCTTCCCAAATTAAAGTTGCACACGCCCCAACCATTTCAATATGAGAATGTTCTTTTAATTTTTCGTTCCAATATTCTATTGCGCCATAATGATGATCATATATTTCAAAAATAGAATCTTCTTTTACAAAAGATGCAAAGTTTTCAAGATGAGAAGTGTCAACAAGCACAGAAACAAAATCGCTATCAGCTGGTTCGACTTTAAAATTAAGCCCCCATTGTTTTACTGCATTAGTAACACTATGATTAAGCGCGCCGGGTAAAATTGCTTCTGCTTTCTTTCCTTCAAGATTCAAGAGTTCTGCGTATGCAATAGCACAAGCAAGTGCGTCAATATCTGTATATTCTTGTCCAGCAGTAACAACAATAGTTTTCATCTCTTTATTATATACAAAAATCTCGCTTCTAAGCGAGATTTTTGTATAATTATTCTTCCTTTTTCTTTTCATTATTATGTCCATGAGCGTCTACTTCATACGCCGTATTTTGCGCTTCAAAGAAGTTTACGAGTTCGTATACATCAGTTGATGTCGCCATCCATTTTGCTGGATTAGTAACATTGAAGTGTGTTGGAAGTCCGAGTTCTTCTAAACGACGGTCAGCAACATACTGCACGTACTGGTTCACATAGTCAGCATTGAGACCCAAGATTCCCTTCGGGAAGAGGTCTTTGTTGTACGCCACTTCGAGGCTCACACCTTCGATGACGATATCGCGAATTTCATTTGCAAATGATTCAGTGAGAATTTCTGGATATTCTTCGAGAATTGTATGAATGAGGTTGATACCGAATTTGAGGTGCAATGATTCATCACGGATAACCCAGTTAATCATCGAACCCAAATTGCGGAGTTGATTACGCTGACGGAATGAGAGTGCCACCATAAATCCTGAATAGAACCACACACCTTCCATCACGATATTTGTCGCAACAAGATTACGAACGAAGTCCTTCTTCCCTTCTGGAGTTTCAATATCGAGAGAGTCTTCAGTCATACGAATAAGATACTTGTTGATGAATGCCTCCTTTTTATTCATCGAATCAAGTTCGAGGTGAACATTGTATACACGATCACGATCAAGTGGGAATGTTTCGAGCACGTATTCGAATGACACACAGTGATTCGCCTCTTCGAACATTTGCTTTGCGAGATAGAGGTGACATTCTGGTGATTTGATGTACGGATATACACCGAGCGCAAGTGAACGGTTCACGATGAGTTCTGCTGGGTTGAAGAATGCCATGAGGAATTCCACCGCATGACGTTCATCTTCAGTCATGGCTTTCCAGTCCATCAAGTCCTCACCGAGTGCAATCTCGTGCGGGAACCATGTGTTACGAACTGCTTGGTTATAGAGTTCGTATGCCCACTTATATCTCATTGGGTGAAGATTCATATCTTCAGGTGATGCTTTTCCTAGAATCATAGATTTCGAGAGAGCGAAGCGATTAGAGAAATCTACCCTATTAAATAGCACACGGGTGTTTCTAAATCTTTTTGCTACTTCTTATTAATAAACATTATAAAATAAAACTAATAATATCTTATCATTTCCGTGTGCTGATTTTCTTTTAGAAAATCATTTAACAGGGTTAGGAAAAAATATAGTCGCTACGCTTCTTATTTTTTCCTATTGGCAACTCTCGCACAAAAACTTATCATTCGGGTCTTCAGGTAAACAAATATGCACTGCCTCCTCTGTCTCTTTCGGACTAATCTTTGCGACATCAGCAAGGGTTGTTTCTCGAGGAAGAGGACTGTTAGTGAATTCCATTGGACTTGCAACAGCTGGCTCATCGGAAACTTGTGATGACTGTTTTGTATCACGAAGCGCACCGAATCCGCGACGTCCCATTGCTTCTGATTTGTTTACACGGACTGTTGACTGCTCAGCAGAGTGTCTTGGCTTCATGTGGAGATAGTACGTAGTCTTTAATCCCTTATCCCACGCAGTTGTGTAGATATTCATAATCTCATCAATATCACGAATATCAAGATACATGTTTCGAGAGATTCCCATGTCCACCCATTTCTGTGCACGAGCAGCTACTTCGACATACGCATACGGAGACACAGCAAATGATGTTTTGTAGATGCGTTTGATGTGATCAGGGATTTCATCAATCGGTTCGATATCACCATGATGTTCGAGAATCTGTTCGCGAACTTTTTCCCAGAGATTTTCTTTTTGTAACGCCTGCACGAGATTGTGATTGATTTCAAGATACTTACCAGAAATTTTATTTCGAGAAAACATTTGTGCGAAGCGTGGGTCAATTCCTGGAGCTGTTCCCGCAACAAGTCCGATGTTTGCATTCGGTGCAATAGCGAGAAGTGTCGCATTACGAATCCCCTTCTTTACCTTTCCACGAATTTTTTCCCAATCAAGCGCAGGGAGGATACCAGCAGAATCTTTCTTTGTGAGCATTTCCCGTCCACGTTCAAGAGCGAGCTTGTCCATCGTATCGATTGGCACATGACCCTTTGACCATTCTGAACCTTTGAAATTTTTGTATGCACCACGTTCTTCTGCCAAGTCTGCACTCTCATCAATTGCCATGTATGAAATAAATTCAAATACTTGATCAGCAAAGTCATGCGCTTCTTTGTCTTCATACGAGTAACCTAACTGTTCGATAGCGTCAGAGAATCCCATGAGACCGAGTCCCACAGCACGGTTTTCAGAGTCAGCACGACGTGCTTCTTGAATCGGCAATTCATTAATATCGACGAGGTTATCAAGCTGACGAATAGCGAGCTTTGTACTCTCTTCGAGGCGATGCCAGTCAATCTGGCCATTCACGATATGGCGCGCAATGTTAATAGATACAAGGTTACACACAGCTACATTGTCACGGTCAGTCGGAAGAGTCACCTCAGTACAAAGGTTTGAACAGTGGATAGTACCAGTATTATTGTTTAATGCACGGACATTAATAGCATCTTTCCATGTAAGCCACGGGTGTGATGTTGTTTCAAGTGACACGAGGATATTTTTGTATTGCTGACGAGCAGGAAGAACTTGATAAAGCTTAATCTGCCCATTCTTCGCCATATCAACATACTCGTTATATCGCTTGCTGAATTCTTTTCCATAAAGCTCATTTAAGTCAGCGACTTCTTTTGGATCAAAGAGATACCAATCATCCCCTCCGATGACACGCTTCATGAATTCATCAGAAATATATACAGCGGTATTTGCAGTACGAGTACGACGATAGTCATCACCGTTGTTTTGTTTGAGATCAAGAAAATCTTGGAAATTCAAATGCCAGTTCTCCATGTAGAAACAGAGTGCACCTTTTTTCTTTCCACCACGTTGCACCGCACGAACCGCAGAGTCGATGATGTGCATGAATGGAACTGGTCCAGATGATACTGTGTTGTTAGATTTCAAGAGTGATCCTTCTGCGCGAAGTTTTGTTACAGAGAGACCTATACCTCCTGTCGCTTTCGAAAGAAGAAGAACATCAGAAACAGTTTTTCCAATATGTTCCATGTCATCATGAATTTCCATCAAGAAACAATTTGAAAGTTTTGGATGAGGAGTTCCTGCGCCGATGTTTGTTGATCCCGCAGAGAGATATTCAAGTGCAGACATTTTTGCATAAAACTTTTTTGCCCACGCAGTTGGGTCTTTCTCATTGAGAGACATTCCCATCGCAACACGCATCCAGAAATACTGAGGTGTTTCCATTGGTGACTGCTTTGTATCCTTCATCAAATAACGATTCATCATCGTCGAAAGACCTGAATAATTATAGAGGTCGTCGTTTGCAACATTGAGCGCACTTGCGAGTGCATCTAAATCAAAGAGTTCACCGAGACGCTTGTCGAGAAGATTCATCTCAACAGCTTTTGCGATATATTCTTTGAAATGAGTAGCGTGAAGTTTTGAGAAATCTTCATCAGAGAGTTTCCCTGCTTCATTGTCGGGGTCATAGTCACCCATCACCTTCTTGTAAATCACCTTGAGGAGGAGCCGAGTTGCGATTTTGTCGAACTCGAGGTCGTACTGCGTATTTTGAAGAGCAGCATTGATTGTCGCGAGGTCTAATTCTTCAGTTGTAATACCATCATAAAGTGTTAAACGGGTTTCAGTAGCAATTTGAATAACTTTGCTGATTGGATCGGTCATGCCATGGCATGCTCTCTCGATCGACTTGTTAATACGGTCAGCATTGAAAGGCGCTTGTGTCCCGTCTCGCTTGGTGATGGTGATAGTCATAGTGTGATGATTAGCTAATAAATAACTTCGGACATACATTATACTCTCGGACAGAGATAATCGACAAGGTAAACAAGAGAAACTTCACCACTAGATAAAAATGTACGGGGGTCGTCAATACGTTTTAAAACATGCTCAAAAAAATCGTTCTGGGTAAGCGTATTTTGGGGTAAAAAATTATCAAAAAGAACAAAGAAACTCCCACAAGAAAAATTGCAATTTTTCTTGTGGGAGTTGTCCCCAGTTTTCAAATTTTAGAGCACCTCGGCCTGATAACACTGCTCACAATATACCTTTTCAGGCCTGTCGGGAGCATAACTTGTTTCAAATGACCTTCCGCAACCATTCGTACACTCTCTTTTGTATAAACGCATAGGATTGCGATACTTTAAACGCTCATAATGCCGACAATTTGGGCAAAATCTAGGTAATGGTAAGTTCTTTTGTTTATAAAATAAAAATTCATTAGCTTGTATTGAAAAAAATTTAGTACACTGAGCACTTCCACTAGAGTGACATAATAAGATTTCTTTTATTATTGAGTCTGTAATTTCTTTTGTTGAATCGTTTAATTCAGTCCAGTTTTTACTTAAAAGATTATCGCGTTCTGGTCTATCAAACCAATTATATCCACTTACTAAAGCCGATTCTTTAGTAATAGGAAAAAAATCATAAGCGAGTGATTCATTGTACCCAAACAAAGACATCTCCAGTGGGAAAAATTCCCCATACCTATACACCCTCCCCTGTTGATCTATGTAAGGCATTTGTGTCATGTGATTTTTTATTTTATCCAACAAATTAAAATAATCTTCTTTACTATATTGCTTATTCAAAATACAATACTTTGCGTTTTTTAAACCAACACAACCAAAACAGTCAGAACAATTTTTGCAAGAAATTGAATATTGCATATCTTTTGAAGTAATACACATGAAGCAAGAAACTTGATTGTACGAACCTCCACTACCAGTCATTGACTCATATTCCAACTCGCCATTGAGCACCCAACCACAGTCCATTAATTCTTTTGATTTAACAGACCGATAAGAGTCGACAACATTTTCAGATTCTGAAATATCAAAAGAGTCTTTTATGTTTTTTGAATTATTAATTATATCTCCTGAAACATTAACAGACGCTGTAATTTGTGCATATTTATGAATAGAATTCTTTAGCAATGAATTAAATTCTTTTTTATATAACTCAACATTCTCAAATGAATCTAGGGGTATTCGAGAAAGTTCTTTTTCGTATTCTTCTTTTGAGAGTTTTTTATTATAAAAGACGTAAGATTGATTGCGTAAATTTGATGACATAAAACAGTTCGAGCAATTCACGCAATCAAACAAAAAATACGAATCAAGGCAAGCTCGTGTTTCATGCATAAAATGACAATTATGGTTTTTTTCAGAATTAACATTCCAATAACAATACTGAAGTTCTCTTACCGACAAACAATCGAGACAATTTTTTGATCTATCCGTATTCTCAGAATAGAATATATCTTCAGATTCAATCGATGAAAATGTTAAATATAGATTTTTTGAATTTACAATAGAATTTGAATAATCACTATTAATATTAGTACCGTAGCGCACCGAAAAAACCCTTGGTTGCTTATTTAAAACGATTTCTAATTGTTGCAAAAACGGCAAGGAAAAATCAAAATCAACACCATGTTGATACATGTCCCATGCATCACTCGAATAACAAGATTCGCAATAAACCGGAACACCATCATCTTTATAAAAAGATACTAGAGATTTATCACACAGACCACATGAACGCTTAAAAAGAGAGCGGTTATTTCGCCAACATAATCTTCGTAAAAACCTGCATTCCGGACAAAACGTTGGTGGAGGAACCTTTATTTTCTCGTAGAATGCGAAATCATCTGGCTCGATAAGGAAGTCGTTGTGGCAATTCTGGCAATTTCTAGATTCTGAATTCATATATTAGGTATAGTACACCCGATCTCTCATTTTAATCAATCACCGGTGGTTTTGTATGTTTCCATGCACTATAGAGCATATAGATGGTGAAGAAGAAAAACGCTGTAAATAAATAGGCCTCTTGGTGTGCATACGGGCGAGAAATAATTGCCCATATTTTTGAAAATAAGGTTGTATGATCAGTTACCACATTCCAACTATTAAACCGAATGAACCGTCCGAGATATATACCGAAACTTGAAACGAGAAGAATCCCAATAAGAATCGCATGGGTATTACGCTTTGAGAATTTCACTCTAATCAAGCTCTCAATATGAGCGAGTGAGTAAAATGAGAATGAAAGCCCCACAAGCGCAGAACTAAATAAAACAAGGAGGTCATAAAATACAGGCACAATCATCACTCTGCCTGTATGAATAAGGTCAGTGATGAGATACGGAGCGTTCGGAAAGAATAAAAGCCACGCAATAAATCCCGCTATCATAAATGGCAGATACATAGTAGGTCTCTTCTGGTACCACACCATCCATGAACTGATCATAAATGGAACGAACGCCAAAAACATATTCCAAAAGAGAAATAAAAATGAACCCTTATCAAAAAAAGAAAACCGCCCGAGATTGAGCACAGTCGCAAGAATAAGGAGAATGAGTAAATCTTTTGGAATTATAATTTTTCGGTCTTTCATATTTATTTTAAGATTTTTCTTAACACATCAGCTGCATACCTACAATCTTCAAGGGCATCATGATAACCACGCGCGGGTAAACCAAATGTTTGAAACATTTCTTCGGAGTTTGGTTTATCATTGTATCCATTTTTAAGTAAATGAGTAAATGCCAGAACCCAAATATCATAAACACGGAAATCAAAATCAGAAGGATTTATATCTGCTGATATCATCATTTTGCGAAACAGCGCCCGATCTTTTTCACAAACCCAACCGGCAAATGTAAAGTTTGTACCAAAAATTTTTAGAAATTCTTCGGCAACTTGTTTTTGAGATGGGGCATCTTTTAATTTTTCAGAAGTAATTCCATTTATTGCTAGAGTTTCTGGTGATGCATTTGTTAAATCATTATAAATAAAGCTTTTAAAAAAACTTTTCTCTTCAAGAGTATCTTTATCAAGTAAAACAGCGCCAATTTGTAATGGTTCTGCTTTTTCTAAATCTTTGTTAGAAGATTCAAAATCAACAACTAATAAATCTTTTGGAAAGGATATTTGCATAGTTGGGTGCCTACCGGGATTTGAACCCGAACTGAGAGTTCCACAAACTCTAGTGCTAACCATTACACTATAGGCACCATATTAAATTTGATTCCATTAGCTATAACGGAATCTAACCTTTTATACCAGAAAACCACCCAGAAATCTAGATGAGGCCCAAATGCCAATACGAGAGCAAGAAAATAAGTATCGTGATGCTCGCAGACATCAAGCACCATGAACACCATTGACGGAGTACCAGCGCTTGAATAAGTACAAGATAGACAGAGAAGACAACTGCACCAAGTGACATCCACAACAATACGAGGAATATCATAGGTGAGACATATCCAGAAATAAAAATAATCCCATACACTCCCCCGATAAACGCATAGTACATCATCCCAAATACTTCGATTGAAACACCGAAGATGGTTGAATAATGAGAATGAATTACAGTATCACAATTCGAACGCATCGGACAAACAAGTTTTGTCTTTTGCGCTTTTTTTGAATGAATATGTGACGCCAGAATAAATCCGTATAAACCGAGCAAGCTTATAAAAACAGTAAAAAGAAGTTCCATACTATTTACATACTGTACCATTTGGCATAGCTGGAAGTGTTTTTAATGCGCCAGTACTATCTGCACAGAAAATAGCATTAGGATCAGATACGAGCGGTACCGCAACCATCCACGAACTAGCATTTGAATGACATACAGGCGGATGAGTAGCTGAACCAAGAAGGACATTCATTGACTGTGCAATAGCACCGACAGGTGTGCTTGCTTTTGTGGTATGACCAAGAGGAGAGAAGAGTGAACCGTTTGTCGGTGACGCACAGCTTCCAGAAGTATTGGCTTTCACTCCGTAGCGACCTTCAATCTTCTGAAGATTTTTTGCTTGAGTTTGGAACGACGTTAAAATACTTTTAATTTTAAAATCTCGCACTGTCTGAATAAAGAGTGGGAGCGGTGTCGCATTCTCAGGGATTGCAATTGTATTTGTTGGCATATCAAAATCATAAAACGTAGTTTGTAATTCAAGCATTACTTCATTGCCAGCAATACCGTTGTCATTCAACCCGAGTACTTTTGAAAGTGGAGTAGAGAGTACAATTTTATACTGTGCGATTGTTCCACTCGCCTTGCCAACCCACACTTCAAAAGAATTCACACTCACAGAGCCGAGCGCTTCTTCGATGAGTGGTTTTGCTTTCGCAGAAAATTCAACACCTGATGCTAGGAATATTCGTGTGAGGAATTTCTTCATAGTTGGACGGTCAACATTGATATTGTAGTGATATGTTTCTACGTCTCGAATTTTTTCAGGTGTTTTTTCGTTAACACTTATTTCAGCAACAAGCTCCTTGAAGGCATCTTTGATCTCGGCCTTCATCGAAGGAGATACACCTTTTGATAAAATCTGACCTCGGTCACTTTCTTCAACACTCACTCCAAACACAAGAGGAAGTTCATGAATGAGTGTTGAGAGATCACCGTCTGGCACAGTAACTGATCCAGAACGCGCATCAGCTGATGGGAAAAATTGAGATAAATCTGGAAAAATAAAATACTGTAAGTCGCGTGCGGAAATAATTTCAGCCTGAATTACAGTAGGAAAAATAGAACTCTTTGTGCTGACAACTGAACGAGAAATAGATTCAGGCTCATTCTGTACTGTGCGCAACATTGTAAATGAGATTGAATCACGATCAGAAGATGCCACTGGCTCACCAGTCAAAAGTCCGGAGGTAATATCTGAAAAAAGTGGCGATGAAATAGTTAGATTGGTAGCAGTCTTATAGGATTCATGCTTTGCAAGAATTGCTGAAGCAGAAACGAGTAAATCCTTCGGATCCTTTTTGATAAGTGAAAACTGAAATAATGATGGTGGGATATATCCTGCACTCACAGCAAAGACAAATGCTCCAATAGCAAAAATCACGAGAATAAGAAACGTATTCTTCCAAGAATGTTTTTTGTGTTCAGTTTTTAAAAGAGTGTCAGCCATGACAACAGACGAGGCGAAATCTCCTGGCTGAGCTTGGAATCCCTGAACACCCTTCCCCGCAGAGATGTCATTATGCAGAGGAGAATTCATTGCACGTGATTCAGTAACAACAGGGCTAGAAATAGGCTGTGGGGAATCTTCGTGACCTGCCTGTAATTCTTTAGGTGCAAGTGCTGGCAACAAATCTTCTTTAATAACATTCGCAGCTTCTGTAGCTGTCGCATCTTCAGTCGGAATTACATAGACATATACTTTTGATTGAAATTTAGGTGAAGAAGAAATTTCTCCAATCACCGGACTAACCGTATCACGAATATCTACTGAAGCACTCTCTGCCTGTGGCGTAGAAATTTCTTGTTCGATTGGTTTAACCTGTGTAGGAATCCAAACTTTTGGCGATTCTTTTTGTTCAAGTGGTGGAGTTGTTTTGATTTGAGGTGACTCACGATATGGGTCAGTGTGTACAACTGTATCAATAGATGCTGATGCTTGTCGTGCGGGAAGAGGCACAGATGAAGCTGGAGCAATAGCCAGAAATCCCTCTTCAACATCGAGAGGATTCCATCCTGCTTGCAACAAGCGTGATGTGATAATTTCTCGCGGTGTATTTTTTTTGAGTTGTGTCTCTATATACGAAACGAGTTCATCGGTAATCATACGATATAGTATATCATTTCATACTAAAATTCATAAACAAAAAGACTCCGTACAAGCTGTGATGATGCGCGACCGAGGTCAACTTCAGCGATTGGTTTCTTTTGTGTAAATTTAAATGACGCCGAAACAAGTCGTACACCAGTACCAAGCTCCTTATCGAATACAGAAATAAGATCGTCCATCGTGTTTGGATATACATAGAGAAAGACATGCGTCGCATTAACAAGCGACTGATTCAATAAATCAGATTTAATTATCGTAACGTTGTGATTCCCTGTTTTTTGTTCGTAATACCAGAGACGGATGCGGGCAACATAATATAAAAAAGTACTATTCTCAACACCTATATACGAAGCATTGGGATTATTCTTCGCAAGAAAAAATATGAAGCGTCCGCCCCCACACCCGAGATGATAGACAACACTTCCCTCTTTTAATAAAAGAGATTTTTTTATGTCCGTAAAAATCTGTCGTGGCAATGGGATAAAAAGAGATTTTGAAATAAATCCGCTCCACACCCAAAACAGTAATCCGAGAAAAACGACTAGGAGTATCAAAACGAGAAACAATTGTAATAATAAAAGAAAAAATGAAATCATATAGTATGTGTATTATATATTCGACTTATCCTCTTTCCATGGAATGTATTTTTCCTCGCGAATAGCACAGGTACGATTTACAAAAGCTTCGCGACCAGAACCTGTACGATACATAGCGTAGTGCTCAGGATTTTTATCAGCATAGTTCTGATGATACTCTTCGGCTTTGTAGAAATGCCCCACAGGCGATACTTCGACCGCGTGTGGTTTTTCATATATATGACTTTGATCAAGTTCAATAAGTAATTCTTCTGCGGTGTTCTTTTCTTCTGTTGAAGAAAAGAACACCGCAGTTTTGTAACTCTCTCCCCTGTCTCCGAATTGCCCGCCTGTATCTGTTGGGTCAATATGGTCGAGAAAAAACTGCACCAGTTTTTTAAATGATGTTTTTTCTGAGTCGTATGATATTTCTACTGCCTCACGATATCCTGTATGATTCTCATATGTTGGACTTCCCTCCTTGTCACCCGTATATCCAGACACGACATCCATCACACCTTCTGCTTGGCGCAGATCATGTTCAACACACCAGAAGCACCCACCAGCAAGAATAAGTTTATTCATCTATATAGTATAACAAACCCCGCCGACTATAGTCGGCGGGGTTTGTTATACTTTGTGCGCGAGAGAGGACTTGAACCTCCACGGATTGCTCCATACGAACCTCAATCGTACGCGTATACCAGTTCCGCCACTCGCGCATATTATATATACTTTCTCTGTTGTTTGGCTTCTATTTTTAAAGCTTTTTTTATTTTTAGCTTCTTTCTAGATAAACAAATAACTTTCGGATTATAGTACATTTTTTTAATTATTACTAGAGCATCCTTTTTGGCATACCTCAAACTATAAATTGACCCTTTTATTCGCGACTTAGAGATATGTCCCTTTAAGGCAGTTTGAAGGTAAATTTGTTCTTGAATCCATAAGATATGATTCTTGCTCGCTGAACCAAAACTTAAATAAAACAAATGACTTGATTTCCACCGAGGGTCCCAATAAGAATAAAAAGAGCCATCTCCATCAAAACACCCACGGAGGAAATCAAAAAAGTATTTTTTAGGAATTGCCAACTCACCCACAGTAAGAGATTTTCGAGGAGTCAGTCCTAAAGAAAAAAGAAAATCATAGAATATCTTATTTTTAAATTGAATTCGAAAGTACTCTTGTTTTTTAGTATTTATTTTAATTCCTATTTTAAAATCCACACCGAGACACTTAGAAAAATTCTTTAATTGTTCTTTGTCTTTTGAAGTGAGGTCCACCAGCAATCCATCTTGCCCCAAACAACCATCTGTTGCAATCAAACCTATGGCGTATGCCAATTCGGGTCGCCATGTTAAGTCTATTAATTTTTTCGGTTGTGGTCCCCTCTTCCCCATTTCATAATTATATCAATTGAAATAAAAACCTCAAGGTAGTAGCGTCTACTAGTTATGCTCAACACAAAACCCGCTTGCGCGGGTTTTGATTATTCTTCGTTTGTTGATGCTTCGTTTGACTCGTCTTTTGAGAGAGTAATACTCTTCAATCGCTTCTTTACTTCTTTAACTGCCTTTGTACGAATATAGTAGAGTTTACTTCGACGTGTTTTTGACTTACGGAGTACTTCAATTTTATCAATGTTTGGAGAGAAGAGAGGAAAGATACGTTCAACACCTACACCACTTGCTACTTTACGAATAGTGAATGTTGCGCCACTTTCTGCACCATGTTTTCGTGCAAGAACGAGACCTTCAAATGCCTGAAGACGAGTTTTTCCTTTTTCTTGGATTTTACCCCAGACGCGGACAGTGTCACCTGCTTTGAAATCAAGCTTTTTTCGGCTTGCCATGTCTACTGGAGTGAATTTGTTGGTCGTTTTTTCCATAGGGCATACTTTATCACATAAAGGTATTAAAAGCAAGAATACTCGTTATTTGATATATGTTTTGATTACTTTTTTAAAGTCGGCAGGTAATGGAGATTCGACGGTCTTCTGTTCCCCACTTGGCAAACGAAACGTTACAGAGTGGGCGTGTAGTGCGAGACGATTCATACCTAGTGCCATATTTTTTGCTCCACGATAAATAGGGTCAGAGACAACTGGCGAATTAATATAGCGCATGTGTACTCGAATCTGGTGTGTTCTACCTGTTTTTGGATATGCTTCAACATACGAGAAGCGATGATCAACCGTTGGCTTCTCTTCATCAGAATCACCAAAACGTTCGAGAACAACGTACTCAGTCACAGCATCACGAATCGGCTCACGCGCACCTCGACCCGCAGTCCATGCACGAATATCAAGTGGACTTCTCCCGATAGGTGCAGAAATTACTCCCCTCTTGCCTGTCGCAAGTGATGCCTTAGGATCAGGAACCCATCCATAAACAAACGCTCGGTATACTTTTTGAATTGTATGATTTTGAAATTGTTCTTTCAGTGCTTCAAACATTTTTTGATTCTTGGCAACAAGAAGCACTCCGGATGTTTCTTTATCTAGTCGGTGAACAATCCCAGGGCGGAGAATCTCTATTTTTTTACCTGCGTGCTCCACAATCATTGGCTCACCGACTTTCGCAATCTTCTTATCATGAAGAAGTATGAAATCAACGAGTGTTTCTTTGTCCGTCATTCGCGCATCTTGGTGCACGGAAATACCCGCTGGTTTATCGAGCGCAAGAATATTGGCATCTTCATAGAGAATTTTAATTTTTTTCATAGTGCCCTCGCGAGGAATCGAACCTCGAATAGCGGCTTAGAAGTCCGCAGTTATATCCATTTAACTACAAGGGCAAAGGAGATACTCATCTATAGTATCATATTTGTTGTGCGCGATAAGGGACTTGGTCACAAGTATTTTTCTGCTGAAAATTTGTGCGACTCCTCACGGTACGATTTACTAATCGCCCGCCTCGCGTCAGACACGCTCCGGCTTTCAAGTCCCTTATCTAACACCTTTGGTGTTGGTTTGGTGCGCGATGAGGGACTTGAACCCCCGACCTTTCCGGTGTAAACGGATTGCTCTACCAACTGAGCTAATCGCGCATGATTATATAACTTTTATTCACCAATTCACTACTATCGCTAGCTTTTGTTATCTACCAAAACAGCTAATCGCGCATATTAAATCGATAACAGAACCTATAGTATCACATTTTTCTTAAATTTCAAGTAATTCTACAAACTCGGGTCTTGATATTTTGGAGGAGTATTTTTGACTTCAAAAAATCGAGCTTTTTTCTGATTGAAAATTTCAGTCACTTTTTTGAGTGATTTTTCGTTCACAGACAGTGCTTTAGCTTGGATGGTATTCGAAACCTGAAATACTTGATCGTTTTTAATTTGATAGAGCAAATAAATACTAAACACAAAAAGACCTACCCCAATCAAACCAAATACGCGAAGTAGAAATAGCCATTGCGTGTGAGGATTTACTAGAGAGAGATACTGTGAAGCAAAAGTCTTCTTATTAAAATATGATGTAAATGATTTCATTCTATTTATGCGTGAGTAATAGTAAACACAATCTCCATTCCCCATGGAACCTTGGTCTTGGTGTTCCCATTTTGCTGGAGAATATCTTGATTAAGATACACACTCGTAATATGGATATTGTACGGCAGAGTTTCAAGAAGAGAAAGCATTTTTATGGAATTAGAAAATTGGCCCTTTACGTGAACCTTCGCAGAAAGAGTATTCGCTGACTCAGACAAGGCGGTCACATTTTCTACCTTCACCTCTGTCCCCGTATCACGACCAAGCGATTCAATCTCATTAAGAAAAGTATCAATGGTATCTGCCTCAATAAAATATAAACTTATCTCATTGTGAACTGCCTTCGCTTCGGTCACTTTTTTCTCAAGCAACGTACGATTTTCTTTTTCTTTGAGCTTGGCTTCAAGTGTTGCGTTCACGAGCGAAGTGTGTGCATTCTTATCAGCAATTTTCTTAACGAAAAATATCGTTCCACTAAGTGACAGCAGAAAAACCATAAGACTACAACAGAGTATGATAAATGTTGATGATTTTTTCATAATTATTTTAAGACAAGAGACACAGTAAAAGGAATATTCGACCGCTCAAGAAATGTTGAAAGTGGAATAGCAACAGAAGAAAACAGAGCACTCTTGTCGAGAGTGTCTTTGAACACACGGAGCACGGCGCGTGACCGCGCCGTGCCGTGAATCTCAACCACTCTCACACCATCAGCTCTGTTGTTATAGAGAATTTGTGTAAATGTAACACCCGAAATACGAAGAGAGAGCACCTGCCCCAAGACAAGATCTGAAACATTTGATTGAGTAGCAGTATGAAGGAGTGCTAATTTCGTGTTGGTATCAGTAATAATGCCGCTTGTATCTAGTGCCGTAATATCTTTATTAATAGTGTTCCATGTAGCGAGACGAGTCTCCGCAAGTGTTACTTTTGATGATGAGAAAAGATACGAAGGAACAAGCAGTATACAGGTGAGTACACATGCAAGAGAAAGTAGTGCCAGCACAATACTCGCGAAACGCATATGATATTCGCGTCTTAGAATTTTCTTATCTTCTTCTAATAAAAGATTAATCATAAATATAATCACCAAGTGCGAGCCCGAGAACAGTCACGTACCCCAATGATTCTTCAAAGGACATTTCAGGGACGGATACTTCCATATTCGAAATATTAACCCATGGATTCGCATGAATCACATTCATCATCATGCTTGTCTCTAGATATTCAGTAATACCTGACAGGTTCGACCCTTCCCCGCACAACACAATGCGATTAATTTTTTCATGCTTGAGATGATCATCTTCATGCGTCTTCCAGTAGATATAATGCTTATTAAGCTCATCCCGTAATACAGAAATACCGTTTACAATAACAGGGAAAACATCATTCGCCGGATGAACGTCATCAATCCCGTACGAACGCTTCATTTCTTCAGCTTTATCAAAAGAAATTTCAAAATTCTTGGAAATCATTTGAGTCAGAGATTCACCCCCAATATCAATTGTTGTTGTGAACAAGACATGCCCTGCAGACGCAATTGATATCCCTGTTCGAGAATGACCTAAATCAATAATCATCACAGGACTCATCTCATTCCGAGGCACAACCGCTCGTGCGATCGCCTGAGCTTCAAGCTCAAATGAAAGAGGCACAAGTCCCGCACGCTCAAAAACAGACATATAACTCTCAATTGTTGTTCGCGCAGTCGCAACTACCTGTACCAAAATAGACGTTTCGTCTTCTGAAATAATTGCATAATCAAAGATTGTTTCAAGTGCAGGAATCGGAATATGCTCTTCGAGCTGAAGCATGATAGTGTCACGAAGATCCATATCAGAAAGTTTCGGCAAAGAGAGAGTAAACAAATAAATTTGCTCTTCTGGTAATGAGACCCGAATGAAATGCATATCTTCACGGGTTTTTATTGTGCGTAAAATTTTAACAAGCTCTTCACTCTTTTCAATACGACCAGAAACAACGACTCCGCTTGGAATCTTCTCTTTGTTAAAACGCCCAAGACGTAACCCGTACGCAGACGGAACGAGTTCACCATACTTGATTGATTGATCTGAAATATCGAGAGCAAAAGAATTCATCGCCAGATAGGCGGGTGTAGGAAAATAGCGATTGTATAAGAGAGGAACCATATCTATAGTATACCTCTGCTTTCATTCAAATAAAAGAAATTACTTTTTTTGAGAGAAAAAATAGTAACGCGTTGCACTAAAAATAAAAGGGAGAAGCGATGCTCCAACTGCAAGCAATAGAACAGGAAGTACATATCTATCAGGATTTGGAACGAGAGATCCAAAGATATATCCAAGAAGAGGCACTGCGGTCGCCCACACAATTCCTCCGATTAGATTACATATAATAAATGTCTTCTTTTTCATTCCACCAATACCAGCAACGAGTGGCGCAAACGTTCGAATCACAGGAATAAATCGAGCGATGATAATAGTGAAAGAACCGTATCGTTTGTAAAAATTTTCAGCTTCGTAAATGCGTTTTTTGTTAAAGAAAAAAGATGCCTCACGTTCAAACAATTTTCTTCCAATTTTTCTTCCTGTTAAATATCCTAAACTATTTCCCAATATCGAAGCGAGTGCAATAGCAATCACCACAGCCCATAAAGGGAAGAATCCTTGGAGCGCAAAAATTCCCGCAGAAAAAAGAAGTGTGTCTCCCGGCAAGAAAAAGCCGAAGAAAAATCCAGTTTCAATAAAGATAACTAGGAAAATCCCGAGAATACCTGCTGTGGTAATAATAGTTGTTGGATCAAGCATGTAAAATAATTACGAATTACTAATTAAGAATTACTAATAAGAGACTAGATGCGTTAACGGACTTTTGTACCGGAATCTACCATTCCATCGGGAACAAGAAACACCGGTCGCTCATCTGTACCATCGACAGCCATGAGCATCCCTTGGCTTTCGAAACCTTTTATCTTTCGTGGTTCGAGATTCACAATATAGAGCACTTGTTTGCCGATGAGTTTTTCATACTCTGGGTAATACTCACGAATACCAGAAACAATCTGACGAAGTTTCTTGTTCCCCTCTTCGTCCACTTCATTAAAATCAATCTGACAGCGGAGTAATTTGTCTGTTTCAGGTACGGGCTCAATCTCTTTGATTGTCCCGATTCGAATATCCATTTTCTTAAATTCGTCGTAGGTAATGTAGTTCATGCTAATTAGATTGTTTAAAATAATTCTCTTTTAGGTAATCAAAACTTACAACAATAATATACACTGATTGAAGAATAATAAAAATTAAATCTTTTAAATAAATACTATAAACTAGAAGTCCTATTCCTCCGAAAAAAGAAAGTATATCTCGCGAGCTACGCTTACGTACAACCATTGCAATACAAATCAAAACCAACCCTAGTATTCCTATATATTTATATATATCCATACTTAATTATTTTTCTTATCCAAATATCTTTGTAATATGAGTGCGGCAGCAGATGCATCAACTGCACCCTTTTTCTCTTTTGTAACCTTGCGAGCATTGTTCCCCTCTTTACCGACTCTCCCTCGTGCTTCCATGCTTGTCATAAATTCTTTTTGAAAATAAATAGGAAGATCGAGCTCTGCTTCAAGATTTCGCTTGAATTCTTCAATACTGCCCATGATTTTATTCGGCTCACCCGAGAGGTCGTGAGATTCGCCGAGGACAATAGCGCTCACCTCTTCATTCTGACACAGGGAAACAATAGAGGGAATCAGCGACAAATCATTTGGAAGGATTGTCTGAGGAAATGCCATCCGCCCACCCTCGTCAGAGAGTGCGATTCCAACGCGCTTGCTTCCATAATCAATTCCTAAATGTTTCATACTATATACTGTATACCAAATACTTGATTCTGTATATGAATTGCCCCAAAAAGCGATTTCTGCTATGATGCGCCTGTATGGAAGGATTATCAGCACAGAGTATTGGACTTGTGATTATCGCACTCCTATGGGTTCTCCCATGGAAAGCCTACTCACTTTGGACAGCAGCAAAACTTGCTCACAAGCGATGGTTCATTGCGCTTGTCTTATTAAACACCTTTGCACTTCTTGATATCTTCTATATTTTTTACATCGCAAAGAAAACTCCAAAGGATTTCATTCGTGCATTAAAAAACGTTTTTAAGAAATAAATATACGGAGGCGTGCCTATAAAATGTAAACTGCTTT
>Ga0172380_10002173_pt1 | contig 31275 bp, 29 predicted proteins | sample Leawe162metaG_FD_119747 | JGI IMG/M metagenome (GOLD analysis project Ga0172380, IMG submission 119747) | Leachate microbial communities from a municipal landfill in Southern Ontario, Canada - Leachate well 162 metaG | ecosystem: Engineered > Solid waste > Landfill > Unclassified | place... | reverse complement strand
CACCTCGTCGTCGAACCGCTCCGAGGTGGCCCAGTGATGCCCGAAGGCGTCGCTGGAGATGAGCAGCTTGTCCTCGGGGATGTAGGAAAACATGCTGTCCGGCCAGTGGAGCATCTTGGTTTCAAGAAACTGCACCGTTCTCTTGCCGAGGTTGATGGAGTCGCCGGTGGCCACGACCTCGAACGGCCAGTCCTCCCGGTGGAAATGCTCGATCAGCGCCTTCTTGCCCATGGGCGAGCAGAAGATCTTCTCCGGCTTGATCAGGTCGATCAGCTCCGGCAGGGAGCCGGAGTGATCCATCTCCACATGGTTGACGATGATATAGTCGATCTTGCTCGGGTCGCCCAAAACCTGACGGAGATGGTGGATCAGATCGCCCTTCACCTCTTTTTTCACGGTGTCGAACAGGGCGATCTTTTCGTCCTTGACCAGATAGGCGTTGTAGCTGGTGCCCTTGTCCGTGGAGTAGCCGTGGAAGTCGCGGATGTTCCAGTCCACGGCGCCAACCCAGTAGATGTCTTTTTTGATTTCTATCGCAGCCATGTCGTCCTCGTTTGTTACAAAAGCCGCCGGCCGTTTCCGGCCGGCGGGAGTTTGACTTTTTTAACCACATTCGCGGTTTTTGCAAAAGATTTATTTGTGGTCCGACAGGCTCGCCCCAGGCCCTTCTGGCGTTGACCCGGTAAGGAGGGCAGCGGCTATTCCCCTTTTGCCGGGGGCGGGGTGAAGACCCGTTGGCCCAGGGTGGCGTCCAGGGTGAACAGGGCGGTGGCGTCCTTGCCGATGAGCTTGAGCTTGTCGAGCACCGCGCCGACGTTGGCCTCCTCCTCCACCTGCTCCGAGACAAACCACTGCAGGAAGATGTTGGTGGCGTGGTCCCGCTCGTCCAGGGCCAGATTGATCAGATTGTTGATCAAGCCGGTGACCTTCTGTTCGTGGCTGAGAACATCCTGGAAGACGTGCAGGGTCGATTTCCAGTCGGTGGGCGGTTGCTTGATGGCCTTGAGCGCCACGCGGCCGCCCCGTTCGCTGACATACCCGAAGAGCTTCATGCCGTGGAACCATTCCTCCTGGGTCTGGGCCCTCATCCACTGGGCCGCGCCGGGCAAGCCGACGGAGTCGAAATAGGTGGACATGGACAGATACATGTAGGAGGAATAGAATTCCGCGTTGATCTGCTCGTTGAGAGCCTTTTCCATGTTTTTGCTCAGCATCTCAGGCCTTCCAGAGTCCGTGGAGATTGCAGTATTCGCGGGCGCTGACCGGGCTCGCGTCCGTGGCGAAGAAAGCCTCGGGAGCATCGCCGGGCTTGAGGAACTGGCGGTAGGCCTTGTCCCCGGCGATGAGCTCGATCCATTCGATGTGGTGCTTTTCCTCCATGGGATGGGCAACCGCTCCGACTTTCACCTTGTAGCCGCCCGCCACCTTCTCGATCACCGGCACATGTTTTTCCTTTGCGGCATCGACGGTGTTTTCGGTTTGCAGGGTCATGGGCTGGCCGCAGCAGACGAGCTCGCCCACTCCGCCGTGCAGAACCTCGACGATATTGCCGCACACGTCACATTTGTACACTTGCAGTTTTTCAGCCATAACGGTTCTCCTTTGGTTACCAGTTTTCGCCATTCAGTTCAAAGTGATCGCGGGGATGCGCGCAGGCAAGGCATTTTTCCGGGGCTTCCGCGCCCTCGTGGAGATAGCCGCAGTTGCGGCACCGCCAGGTTACCTTGGCGTCTTTCTTGAAAACACGGCCTTTTTCTATGTTGGCCATCAGGGCCCGGTAGCGTTTTTCGTGCTGTTTTTCCGCCACGGCAATGGCCATGAATATCCCGGCGATGTCAGGGAAACCCTCTTCCCGGGCAATCTTGGCAAATTCAGGATACATGGTGGTTTGTTCGTAGTTTTCACCGGCCGCGGCCTCGCCGAGATTTTCCAGGGTGGTGCCGATTTTTCCCGCCGGAAAGCTGGCGGTTATCTGGACCTCGCCGCCCTCCAGCATCTTGAACAGCCGCTTGGCGTGTTCCTTTTCCTGGCTGGCTGTTTCGGTGAATATGTCCGAGATCTGGACATAGCCATCCTTCTTTGCCTGGGAGGCAAAATAGGTGTACCGGTTGCGGGCCTGGGATTCGCCGGCAAAGGCGGTGAGGATATTTTTTTCTGTTTGGGTGCCTTTTAAAGAGCCCATGGGAAGAACCTCCTGTGTCAAACGCGATGATTGTATCGGAAAGATGGGTGGAGTTTTTTTGTATTGTATATGTTTCCCGGCGGTCTGTGTGGGAAAAAAACAGACCGGGAGGAAATCAGGACTGACACTCCGGACAGATGCCGGTGAACTCCAGGCGGTGCCGGAGAATCTTGAAATTTGTCAGCTTGCCCGCCGCCTTTTCCACATTGAAATCAGGGGGAAGATCGAGGTCGTCAACCCGGCCGCACTGGCTGCAGCGCACATGGTAATGGACATGGGCCGCGCCGTCGAAACGCTTCTGGGTGCCGCCGATATCCAGCTTTTGGATGATGCCGCACTCGGACATGATCTCAAGGTTGCGATAGACCGTGCCCAGGCTGATCTTGGGCAGCCGTTTGCGCACCATCTGGTAGAGCACGTCGGCGGTGGGGTGCGAGGTTACGCTGCACAGCTCATCGAGAATGATCTGGCGTTGCTTGGTTATCCGCAGGCTGTGATTGTTGAGTTGCGACATATTGTCCTCCTAAATTGATAATAATTCTTATTTACTGCATGGTCAACCCAACCGCAATATTTTTTTTTGCTCTATCGGATGGTCGTGAACGAAAAGTCTTCTTTCCTCGGGTGGCTTGATTGCGGCGCCCATTTTTGTCCAACGCTTGGGGCGCAAGGGCTCAGAGCGTGGGTGGGCCGGTTGTGCTTGGAATCCTTGACTTTTACCCGCAGGTTGGCGACAATAACCCCATTCGCACCGGAAAAGTCGGGGGGCTTCTTAGGAATCATGGATATCGGCTCTCGCCTGAAGGACTTGCTTTGAAATACAAGAACTACACCTGTCTGGTTGTCGAAGACAACCTCTCCACGCTCACCATGATCGTGAATATGTTGGGCAATATCGGCTATCAGAACGTCGTCACCGCCAGAAACGGCAGGGAGGCGTGGGAAAAGATCCAGTCTCCGGAGGCGGGGATCGACATCGTTCTCTCGGACATGCTCATGCCGGAGGAGGATGGATTGCAACTGCTCCAGCGCATACGGAATTCGGAAGAGTACTGGCATCTGCCGTTCATCATGGTCACCTGCGTCGATGATCTGGACCGGATCATGTCGGTGACCGAGGAGCATATCGACGCCTATCTGGTCAAACCCGTCACCGAGGCGGTCATCCGGGCCAAAATCTACTCGGCCATCAAAAAGACCTACGATCCCGACCCGTACCATCAGGCCCTGTTCCTGGGGAAAAAATATCTGCGCGAGGGGCAATACGACAGCGCGATCCAATCCCTGGAGGAGGCCCGGGATCTGCAGCCGGGGCAGTCCGCCACCTATTTCAATCTTGCCCAGGCCATGGAGAAAGTCGGCAAGATGGACGAGGCCGAGGAGAATTACAAGCGGTGCAAGGATTGCAGCAACGATCTCTATGTCCGGTCGCTGGACGGGCTTGCCCGGGTCTATCAGCACAGGGGCGATCACGCCAGCGCCCTGGAGGTGCTCAACAAGGGGATCGAGATCTCTCCCAACACCGCGGATCGCCATATGGATCTGGCCGTCGAACTCAAGGCCGTGGGCAACACCTCGGGCGCAAAAGCCTCCCTGGCCAGGGCCCTGCGGCTCTCCCGGAAAGAGGCGCAGCTGCCCCAGAAGTATATCGAGGCGTGTCTGGACCTCGGCATGGACAAAGAGGCCGAGTCGATCATGCAGCGGAACATGAGCGGCGACATGGAGGACATTGTCCTTTTAAACCAGATGGGCATTGTTTGCCGCCGGCGCAAGGAGTATGAACGGGCCAGGAAATACTACCGGCGGGCCTTGGAGATTGCGCCCGATGACGAATTCCTCAACTACAACTATGCCGTGCTGCTTGTGGACCTGAAGGAGTACAAGTCCGCCCGCAGCCATCTCTATCATGTTCTCCGGCAAAACCCTGATTCGGAGAATGCCCTCTCCCTCATCATCAAGCTGGATAAACGTGAGGCAACCTGAACGCCTGAAGGGGCTTGTGCTTCCGGAGCCGCTGCCTTTCGTGTCCGTGCGCGGGCGATACCCTGCCTGGGGATCCGATGAGTATCCTTGAAGCCGTCATGCTCCTCTGTTTCGGCGCGGCCTGGCCTTTTTCCCTGTACCGCTCCTACCGGTCCCGCACCAATGCGGGCAAGAGCCTGATGTATCTCTGCGTGGTGCTTGCCGGGTACATCTCCGGCATCCTGCACAAGGTGTTTTTCAGCCCTGATCCCATTATTTTTCTCTATATCATCAACGGCTTGATGGTGGCCGGAGATATCCTCCTGTACCTGCGTAACCGCAGGCTTGCCGGGGTGCTTTGAGATGGCCGGGGCGCCTGGGTATCTTGCCCTTCATGCCGGCGGCGAGCTGATCCGGCGCAAGGATGCGGCTCTGGCGCGGCTCGCCGGTTGCGATCTTTGCCCCAGGCGTTGCGGGGTGGACCGCTTGGCCGGGCAGCAGGGCTTCTGCCGCACCGGCAGGCTGGCGAAGGTGGCGGCCCATCATCCCCATTTCGGCGAGGAAGCGCCATTGGTCGGGAGCTCCGGATCGGGCACCATCTTTTTTTCCAACTGCAACCTTGGTTGCGTCTTCTGTCAGAATTACGAGATAAGCCATCTGGGAGAGGGGGAGGAGGTCACCGCCCGGCAACTGGCGGCGATGATGGTGCATCTCGGGCAGCAGGGATGCCACAACATCAATCTGGTGACCCCTAGCCATGTGGTGCCCCAGATTCTGGAAGCTCTGCCCCAAGCCATAGAGGGTGGGCTGTCGATTCCCCTGGTGTACAATACCAGCGGCTACGACGAGGTGGACACCCTCCGGTTGCTGGAGGGAATAGTGGACATCTACATGCCGGATTTCAAGTTCTGGTCGAGCGAAAGCTCACGCCGCTTTGCCAAGGCGGGGGATTACCCGGAAAAGGCCAGGCTGGCCATCGGCGAGATGCACCGCCAGGTGGGGGATCTGCTGATCAATGCGGAAGGGCTTGCCGAGCATGGGCTGCTGGTGCGCCATCTGGTCATGCCGGAGGGATTGGACGAGAGCCGTGAGATCCTTGGCTTTTTGGCCAGGGAGATCTCGCCTGCCACCTATGTCAATGTCATGGACCAGTACCGTCCCTGCGGCCGGTCCATGGACTTCCCGCCCCTGGACCGGATGCTGCTGCCCCAGGAGTACCGCCAAGCCTTGGAGCTGGCGGCCCAGGCGGGTCTGACCCGGCTGGACCAGCGTGATTTCCACGCCATCCTGCGGGCTTTGGGGGTTGTTTGAAGAGGGCTCAGGGCAGCGTGGAGACGCCGACTCCCTTGAAAAATTTCACATAGCGGTAATCCGTGGTTTGCAGGTGTTCCACGAACCAATTTTTTAAGAAGTGCATCAGGTCCACGCCGATCAACTTCCCGTTTTTAAAGTCCCGCCGGAAGGCGTCGACCTTCTTGAGCATGGCGTCGTGTTCCGCCTTGTGGGGTTTTTCCTCGGGGTAGTTGTATTTTTTAAAGAGAAGCTCCTCCGTGGAAAAATGGTTTTTGGTGTACCGGATCACCTTATCCAGGGTGGCTTCGATCACCTCGTTTCCCCTGGCCTTGAGCATGGCCAGGTACAATTCGTCAAGGATATCCACCAGCACCTTGTGCTGGTCGTCGATTTCCTTGATTCCCACCGAGAATTTTTCTTCCCATTCGATGATTTTCATTCTTTTTTTCTCCCGGGGATGAACCGAATTTTCCCCCGCGCCGGTTATCGTATGCCTTTGAACCAGCCGGGCGGTTAAAAGGTGCCCACCACCGCGGCATCCGTGGCAAGGTCAGCAGGTTCCTGGAGGGGGCCGAGGGGGTTTTTTTTATACACCTCTCCTTCGATGCGTGGCTGGCCGTCCCAGAGTTTGTACACCACCAGGTCGTCCACCAAAACAATGAAGGCGGAAAAGCGCCAGCCGGTTTGATGGGCCTGGCGTTTGAAGCGCAGGAGGTCAAGGAAAAGATTGCCCTGCCGCTGGCTTTTAAGGTTCTGGGTTTTCAGTTCATAGGCGATACAGGAATCCGTTGCTTCCACGCAGCCTTGAAGCCCCGCGGGCAGATCGGTCTTGGTGATATTGGTGTTGGGCATGAATTTGTCGATGATGGCCAGATAATTGAGAATCTGGATATTGGCGGTTTGGTAAGGGTCGAAGCCGAGCTTGTGCAGGTCGGCTTTTGTGGTGGCAAAGGGAATGATCTGGTCAAAGGCACCCTTGATCTGCTCAAAGCTCTCCCATCGGGACTCGTCCGTGGTTTTGGCCACCGGGAGCATGCTCCCGCAACCCGAGGTCAGGCAGAGGACAAGGGTGAGCAGGATGGTGGTATGCAGGCGCATGGCGGGCCCCTTTGGGAGGGAAGGGGGCACGGTGGAGGTCAGGCGTCAAGATTGAGGATTACTCGCCCCTTCTGCTTTCCTTGTAGAATAGATTCGATATGTTGGTCAAGCTCCTTGAGCGAAATTTCCGTGGCAAGGTGTTCGAGCTGTGGCAACCGCCAGGTGGTGGCGATCTTTTGCCAGATGGGGATGCGGACCGCCATGGGGCATTCGGCGCTGTCAATGCCGATGAGGCTTATCCCTCGCAGGATAAAGGGGTAGACGTTCAGCGGCAGATCCGGGGAGGCGACATTGCCGCAACAGGTGATTGCGCCGCCATAGCGGGTGGACTTGATGGCCGTGGCCAGGATCTCGCCCCCCACCGTGTCGATGACCCCGGCCCATTTTTCCTTGAGCAGCATCCGGGCGCTACGGTCGATGCTGTTTTCCCGCAGGACAATCTCCTGGGCGCCCAGGTCGCGCAAAAAGGGTTCCTGCTCCGGTTTCCCGGTTACGGCGGTAACGGCAAAGCCGCTTAAGGAAAGCATGGCCACGGCCATGCTGCCCACGCCGCCGGTGGCGCCGGTGACCAGAACCTTGCCCTGTTCCGGCAAAACCGGGTGGCGTTGCAGACGGTCAACGGATTGGGCCGCGGTAAACCCGGCGGTGCCGTAGATCATGCTTTCCCGCAGGGTAAGCCCTGCTGGCAGCGGCATGACCCATTTGGCCGGAACCCTTATGCGCTGGGCAAAGCCGCCCGAGGTATTCATGCCGAGATCATAGCAGGAGACAATGACCGCATCCCCTGGGGAAAAATTCGGGGAATCGCTTGCCTCCACCTCGCCTGCCGCGTCGATGCCGGGGGTGTGGGGGTAGCGCCGGGTGACGCCCCGGTTGCCCGAGGCGGACAGCGCGTCTTTATAGTTGAGCGACGAGTAGCGCACCCGGATCAGCACCTCGCCCGGCGGCAGATCGTCGAGATTTCTGGTGACGATACCCCGCTGGAACCGGCCGGGCGTGGGTTGGGTGACGACCATGGCTTGGAAGGTGGTAGGCAACAGGATGCTCCTTTGTTGTGCCGCGCGGGAAAAATGCACGAATCAAGGGTATCGGCAAAGGCGCACTATACCATGGAACGGCCCGGAACGCCAATATCCGTCACGCCCGTCGGACCGGGGAAAAAACTGTTTTGTCCCGGGAAAAAAATCTGCTGGCCAGTCCTCTTTTTTGCTATCCTGAATCTAATGCAAACCTAATGCAATCTCCCCCCGGCCCATAATGGGTTGGCTGGTAACCATATGACCAAGAGAGGTGGCGCCGCATGAAAGTCTATGACGACAAGCACATCAAGAACATCGTGTTGCTGGGCAGTGTCAAATCCGGCAAGACAACCCTGGCCGAGACCATGGTTTTCGAGGCAGGGCTTACCAAGCGGCGCGGCACGGTCGAGGACAAGAACACCATCTCCGATTACCACCAGATCGAGCAGGAGCGCGGCAACTCGGTGTACGCCACCTCCCTGCACACCGAATGGCGGGACTACAAGATCAACATCATCGACACCCCCGGTCTGGACGATTTCGTGGGCGAGATCGTCTCCGCCCTGCGGGTGGCGGACACCTGCGTCATGCTGATCAACGCCCAGTACGGGGTGGAGGTGGGCACCGAACTGGTCTGGAACTCGGTGGAACGATTCGCCAAGCCCGTGATCTTTGCGATCAACCAGGTGGATCATCCCAAGGCGGCCTATGACGAGGCGGTGGATTCCCTGCGGGAACGGTTCGGCACGGCGGCGGTGCTCATGCAGTACCCGGTCAACCAGGGCGTGGGTTTCAACTCCATCATCGATCTGCTCAAGATGACCATGTACCGCTTCCCCCCCGAGGGCGGCAAGCCGGAGAAGCTGCCCATTCCCGAGTCCGAGAAGGAGCGGGCCGACAAGCTCCACAACGAGTTGGTGGAAAAGGCGGCGGAAAACGACGAGGGTTTGATGGAGCTCTATTTTTCCAAGGGCAGCCTGGATGAGGATGAGATGCGCATGGGGCTCAAGATCGGGATGCGCAACCGGTCGCTTTTCCCGATCTTCTGCCTCTCCGCCAAGCAGAACATGGGCAGCGGCAGGATGATGGGCTTCATCGACAACGTGGCGCCCTCGGCCCATGAGATGCTGCCTGAGCACACCCTGGACAACGGAGAATTGGCCTGCGATCCGACCGGGCCCCCGGTGCTCTTTGTTTTCAAGACCCTGGTGGAGCCTTATCTCGGCAAGATCACCTTTTTCAAGGTCTGCTCCGGCGAGGTGAGCGAGGGGCAGGATCTGGTCAACTACCAGACCGGCGACACCGAACGATTGGCCCAGCTGTTCATCATGGACGGCAAGGAGCGCAACCAGGTGAAGAAGCTCTCGGCCGGCGACATCGGCGCGACCTTGAAGATGAAAACCACCAGCACCAATCATACTCTGCACTCCAAGGAAAAGCGGGTGGGGGTGGCGCCCATCGAATTCCCCGAGCCGCGCATCCGTTCGGCCATCGTGGCCAAGGAGAAGAAGGACGACGAAAAGCTGGGCGAGGCGCTGCGCGACATGCAGACCGAGGACCAGACCCTCAAGGCCGAGTTTGCCTCGGAGGTGAAGCAGTTGATCCTCTGGGGCCAGGGCGAGCTGCACCTGCAGGTGGCCCGCTGGCGTCTGGAGCATGTCTACGGAATCAAGACCGAATTCGAGGAGCCCAAGATCCCCTACCGGGAGACGATCCAGAAACCGGCCACGGCCATGTACCGCCACAAGAAACAGTCCGGCGGCTCGGGCCAGTTCGCCGAGGTGCACCTGCGCATCGAGCCCCATGTGGAAGGCGCCCCGGACCCCACCGACCTCAACGTGCGCGGCAAGGAGGAGATCGGCCTGCCCTGGGGCGGCAAGCTGGTGTTTTACAACTGCATCGTGGGCGGGGTCATCGACGCCAAGTACCTGCCCTCCATCCAGCGGGGGGTCATGGAGAAGATGCAGGAAGGGCCCATGACCGGCTCCCATGTGCGGGACGTGCGGGTCATGGTCTTTGACGGCAAGATGCACGCGGTGGATTCCAACGACATCTCCTTTAAGATCGCCGGGGCCCAGGCCTTCAAGGAGGCGTTCAAGCAGGCGGACCCGCTCATTCTCGAACCCATCTACGAGATGGAGATCATGGTGCCGGAAGAGGTGATGGGCGAGGTGATGGGCGACCTCCAGACCAGGCGGTCGATCATTAGCGGCATGGACACCCAGGGGAGGTATCAGGTGATCCGGGCCCTGACCCCGCTGGCCGAGCAGTACAAGTACACCACCGCCCTGAAATCCATCACCCAGGGAAGGGCCAGCTTCCGGCGGCGGTTCAAGGAGTACGCGCCCGTGCCTTTCGAGGTGCAGAAGGGGTTGGCGCTCCACCACGACGAGTGATCGGGCAGGGAAGAGAGGCAGGAATAAAAAAAGCCGCCGGACTTATGTCCGGCGGCTTTCGTCGAGGGGGAGGAGACATTGCCTGTGTGATACAAGAGGGGGCAACTCCGGCGGATGGCGACAGGCGGGCGCCAAACGTTTAGTAATTTCATTTAATACTTAATAAATCTATTTCAGTTTTTTTGCAACTATTTTTTCGCGCGTATTTCTGAGGGGTTGGTTGCCTGGAGAGTGGCGGCTGGAGCGGGAATTTGGTGGGGCAGGGCGTTATCCGCACGGGATAACGCCCTATTTTTTTCTGCGGACGGATCAGATTTCCTTCATGGTAACCAGCTTCAAGGCATGGGTGGTGCATTTGGTCACGCAGGCCGGTTGCAGCCCCGCATCCAGACGGTCCATGCAGTAATCGCATTTCACCGCCTTGTTGGTTTCCGGGTTGTGTTGGGGAATGCCCCAGGGGCAGGCGCCGGCGCAGGCCATGCAGCCGATGCATTTCGGCACATCCACATAGACGATGCCGTCTGCCCGCTTCTTCATCGCCCCGGTGGGACAGATGGTGACGCAGAACGGATCCTCGCAGTGGTAGCAGGAGCGGAACTTGAACTCGGTTTTCGGAACCCCTCGCACCGATTTGAGCGATTCATGGCTTATCTCGCAGAGGATCGGCCCCACCGGCAACCTCTTGTTGGCCTTGCAATGGACCACGCAGCCGTGACAGCCGATGCACCGTTTGCTGTTGAGATACAGGGTATAGGTGTTCATAGTTCCACCTTCCGTTGATGGTTTTTCGAGCTTTTCCGCACCGTGACAAAGGTTTCGCAGAGGTTGAGCCCCCCGCCCACCGGGTCCATGTTCTGCAACTGACCCTTCATGAGTTTCTGGTCGCTCATGCCCGCATGGTAGGCCCTGGTCTGCAGGGGAATCTGGCGGCCGAATCCGTGCACGGTATAGACCGCCTCGGGATGGATGAAGTCGGTCAGCTTGGCCGTGATCACGCTGGTGACGTCGCCTGAGATGACATCGACGAAATCCCCTTCGGCAACCCCCATCTTGCCCGCCTCCCTGGTGTTGATCCACAGGGTGTTTTCCGGCATCATCTCGTTGAGCAGCGGATTGTTGATCGTGTGGCTGTGGGCGTGCAGCGGCGAGCGGCCGAACACCAGCCGGTACTGGCCTTTGGGCGGCTTGTCCGGGCTCACGTACGGCTTCCAGGAGGGAAAGCCCCATTCGGTGAGATTTTGGCTGACGATCTCGATCTTGCCCGATGGGGTCTTGAACTTGCCGTCCAGCTTGTCCCGGTCGTACATCACCGGTTTGTCCGCGTATTCGACAAAGCCCTTTTTCTCGAAATCAGCCGGGGAAAAGCCGGTGGGCTCCAGCTGCCAGGCCCAAAGTTCCTGGAGGGTGTTGAAGGGGAAATACTGCTCAAGCCCCAACCGGGTGGCCAGCCCCTTGATGATGGTGCAGAGGCAGAGGGTGTCGGCCTGGGGTTCGATGGCCTTGTTGCGCATGATCAGCCTGGGTTTCATCCCCTTCTGCAGGGCGATCATGCTGTCGCGCTCCAGATAGGTCGATTCGGGCAGGATGACGTCGGCGTACCAGCCGAATTCGCTGTAATGGGTGTCGATGGAGACGATCAGGTCGCAGTTGTCCAGGGCCTCCTTCTGCGCCTGCGGGTCCGGAAAGCAGGAGAAGGGGTCGTGGCGGACGCAGATGATCCCCTTGATCGGATACGGTTGCGCCGTGGCCATGGCCTTGTAGAAAAGATGGAACAGGCCCGGGCCTTTTTCGAACTGTTTGTACACATCCCCCACCCCGTCGGCCCGTTTGGCGGTGGGCTTGGGCGAGAGCTCGGTGAGGCTGCGCGGCCCCTTGCCGCCGCAATCCCCGGCGCCTTTGGCAAAGACAAGACCGCCCTCGACCTCGATGTTGCCCATCAGGGCGTTGAGGCAGTTCAGAGCCCGGCTGGCGTAGAAGGAATCGTTGTAGCGGGAGAGCATCCAGCCCGGATGGAAGATGACCTTGGGCCGGTCGGCAATGAGCTGGCCGACAAGCTCGTGGATGTCCTTGGCCTTGATGCCGCATTCCTTGGCCGCCCATTCGGCGGAGTAGTTCTCCACGAAGTAGGCCAGTTCGTCAAAGCCGGTGGTGTAGCGCTCCACGAACTCCGCGTCGTACCCCTCGGCCTTGATGATCTCGTGGATCAGGGCCAGGGCCAGGGCGTAATCCGTGCCGGGCCGCACCTGGAAAAAGTTGGTGGCCTTGATCCCGGTCAGGGTCTGGCGCACGTCCACATAGGTGAGCCTGCCGCCCTTGTCCAGCATGTCCATGACCTGGTTGACCTCGGCGGGCCGCAGGGAGGCGAGGATGTTGCGGCCGAAGAGCACCAGGTGCTTGGCGTTTTTGATGTCGTAGATGAACCCCTTGCGGCCCAGGCCGAACAGCGAGAGGCTGGCGTGGTGCACGTTCCGGCCGCAGGCGCTGTCGTGGTTGCTGTAGTTGGGCGAACCCAGGGCATGGGTAAAGGCCTTGACAATGTCCTGGAACGGGCCGCCCCTGGAGCTGGCCATGATCGCCTCCGGGCCATGGCGGTCGATGATGGTTTTGAGTTTGTCCGCGACGTAGTCGAGGGCGAACTCCCAGCTCACCGCTTCCCAGCGGCCTGCGCCCCGTCCGCCTCGCCTGATCAATGGTTGCTGGGGGCGCTCCCGGTCGGACACCAGGGAGGGCCCGGCCGAGCCTTTGGCGCACAGGGCGCCCTTCAGGATATGCTGGTTGCCTTCGAGCCAGGTCACGGCGTTGTCCTCGACCTCCACCCGGATGGGGCAGCGGACGGTGCACATGCCGCACATGCTCCAGACTGATTTTTTCATGATCATGACTCCTGTGGATGTGGCGTGCCGCATTTGGGTCAGTTGCCCAGTGCGGCGGAGACCTTCTGTTCCAGTTCGCTTTTGTCGATGGGTTTTACGCAGTAGTCCGTTGCGCCAAGGCGCAGGGCCTGCCGGGCTGTTTCAATGGTCGGATATCCGGTGAGCATGATGACCCGGATCTTCGGGTCCGCGCGTCTGAGTTCCTCCAGCACGCCGAGTCCGTTGGTTTTTTTCAGGTTGATGTCCAGGATTGCAAGATCCACCTGATTTTTCGTGACATACTGCATTGCTTCCTGCTCGTCGGTGAAGATTGTTACCTGGTGCCCTTTTTTTCTCAGGATTCGTTGGGTCAGTACGGCGGCATCCAGGACATCATCCAAGACGAAAATGTGTGCCATACGCGGACCCTCTTTTTGCTTCGCAGGGTGGCCGGCCCAAGGTTTGTCCCTGGGCCGGAGCCAGGCCCGGGACCACGGCGAGCAAGGGAGGAGCGCGCCGTGGAACCGGACCTGGACGGATTGTGTTTAATACACGCCCAGCAGATTGAGGCCGAGCAACAACAGACCGCCGCAGGCAACCCGCTTCACCACCAGCGGGCTCAATTTTTTGGCGATCTTCGGGCCGAGATAGCCGCCCAGCAAGGCCGCCGGAAACATGGAGAGAAACAGGAGCAGGTCGAAATTGCCGAACTGCATGTGCCGCATGGTGCCCATGGCCGTGTTGAAGAAGATGGCCAGAAGCGAGCTGCCGACCACGATGTACATGGGCAGCCCCAGGGCGACGGTCATCAGCGGCACCATGAACGGCCCACCGCCGAAGCCGAACATCGAGGACATAATGGCGATGAGAAAGCCGCCGAGACAACCGAGCCACATGTTGACTTCAAATTCATGACCCCAAAAATCTACTTTCATACCGGATTCCTCCTGAGAGTGTTTTTATTTCTGGTCCGTGGGACAGGCGGCGGTACCTTCCTCGCCCCGTTTGGCGCATTCCTCCGCCCGCTTCTTGAACTCCTTCAGGATGGCCTGCTCCTTCTTGTTTTTCTCAAGATAGCCGGGGGTGGTCTGCCAGTACATCAGGCCGGCCAGCACCAGCAGCACCCAGCCGAAGAGGAACTTGAACTGATCCAGGGTGATCATCTCGGTGAGCTTGGGGCCGATGAAGCCGCCCACCAGCATGGCGCAACCGATGCCGACGCCGAGCTTCCAGTTGATGAATTTGATCTTTGAGTAGTTGTATATCCCGGACCCCTGGGAGAAGAGCACGGTGGGCATCACGGTGCCGGCCACGATGGTGTGGGGCAGGGGGAAGAGGGTCACCAGGATGGGGTTGAGGATAAAACCGCCGCCCGCGCCCATGAGCACCCCGAAGATGGAGATGGCCAGGCAGAGAAGGAAGGGGTAGATGAGGTTCATGCTGGTGCCCGCGGAAGCGAGGTACACGGTGGGGAAGGACACGTTGTTTTCAAAGGTGGCGGGTTCGCTCTTGACCTTCTTGACCGTTTCCTTGTCGCCTTCCTTGATCCGCTCGGTGACGGCGGTGACGGTGACGCTGTACTTGCCGGGAGCCTGGCCTGCGGGCAACTTGATCTTGGCGGTGTACGCGCCGCCGAGAGTGGTCTCGACGTTGGCTTCCAGCAGCTTGCCGACGCTGCGGAAACGCCCTTTCACCAGCTTCATCGACTCACTTTTGGTCGCCTTTTCGTCCATGGGTTCCAGCAGGTCGCCGCGGGAGCCGATGATGCTGGCCATGATGGTGGCCTGGTAGCTGTCAATCTTGATCTTGGCCGGGGCGCTGTAGGCGGCGTCGGCGCCGATCTTCTTCAACACCTCGGAGTATTTCCAGTCCTTGCCCGCACCCTTGGCCTTGTCCAGCTCCGGCTGCATATCCTTGGGTGCGAGAATCTTGTAAAAGGCCGGCATTTCATGGGTCAGGTAAAACTTGTAGGGGATCTTGCCGGTCTTGGGATCCTTCTTGCCGTCGAAGCGGTTGGCCCGCACCTTTTTATCGGCGGAATAGAACTCGACATAGACCTGGGCGCCTGCCGGGGCCTGGCCGGTGACGATGATCTCGCCGCCGTTGGCCAGCGAGGTCTTGTCGAGGGTAATGGTTGGAGCAGAAGCAGCCTCCATGGCCTGTGCCCGCGGGATGATGGGCAAGGCCATCATCACCAGGGCGAGTAACGGCAACACACTGAACTTGACTTTCATACCATCCACCTCCTGTCTGAAATGAAAATGTCGTAAAAGACGGCTTCCTCCCGAAGTTCCCCTCTTGTGCCGTTGCACCTCCTTTGAATTTTTCGCTGTCTGATCCGTATTGGTTGCTGGCGGAGAGGACTACAGCCGCCTCCCCCTCATGGATGGGAGAGCAATAACAGTGCCAATCCGGCGGCAGGAGGAGGCGTTCGTTGTATCTGATTGATTATGCGATGATGATGCTGTGTCTTTGGCGCCGACGTCAGGGCGGAAAACAGGGGTTTTTGGTGCAGTAAAAAATATGCAGTGCCGCTTTTTTGCGGCATATCTTTTTTCGCCGGAGGGTGGCGGGTGGGGCTGGAGAATTACCGGAAGGTGTCGGCAGCAAGGCCAAAACGGTGCAGCAGTTTTTGGAAGGCCTGGCGGTTCATGCCGCTGGCCTGGGCCGCTGCGGTCACATTGCCGCTGTTTTGCTGCAGCGCTTCGGCCAGGTAGGCGGCGGAGAACTCCTCCACCAGCCGCTGTTTGGCGAGATTGTAGGGCAGCCCGTGCGGATTTCCGGCAATGGGCCTGGGGGAGGAAGGTTCCACCCCGGGTTCCGCCAGATCCCGGGCGGAGATGGGGGCGTCCCCGGCAAGCAGCACCGCCCGTTTGATCACATTCTGCAGTTCCCGGACATTGCCTTTCCAGGTCCGCTTCACCAGGGCGGGGAGAGCATCCGGGGCAAAGACCAACCCCTGCCGGCCGTATTCCGCGGCAAAGGTCGCGAGAAAATGCTGGGCCAGGCCGGGGATGTCTTCCGCGCGGTTTCTGAGGGGCGGCATGGTGATGGTCACCACATTGAGGCGGTAGAAAAGATCCTCCCGGAAGAGCCCCTGGCGGATTTTTTCCTCCAAATCCTGATTGGTCGAGGCCAGCACCCGGACATCCACCCGGATGGTTTTGGTCTGGCCCAGGGGCATGATCTCCTTTTCCTGGAGAACCCGGAGCAGCTTGGTCTGGAGGGCAATGGGGAGGTCGCCGATTTCGTCCAGCAGGATGGTGGAGGTGTTGGCTTCGAGAAACAGCCCTTTTTTGTCGTGGGTCGCCCCGGAAAAGGCGCCCTTGGCATAGCCGAAGAGTTCGCTTTCCAGAATCTGCTCCGGCAGGGCCGGGCAGTTGACGGTGACCATCGGACGCGGGTGCCTGGCGCTCAACCCGTGCAGGGCGCGGGCGGCCAGCTCCTTGCCCGTGCCGGATTCTCCCCGGATCAGCACGGTGACATCGGTGTCGGCAAGCCTGCTAATCAGCCCGGAGACCTCCTTGATCGCAGGGGAGGCGCCGGTGAACCCGGGGCAGGCTTCCTGCCCGGCGAGCCGGCTTTGGAGACGCCGGTTTTTTTCAAGCAGGCAGAGGCGTTCCAGGCAGCGGCGCAGGGTGTGGAGCAGATGCTCGTTGTCAAAGGGCTTCTGGATGAAGTCATAGGCCCCGTTTTTCAGGGCGGAGATGGCCGACTCCACCGTGCCGTGCCCGGTCATCATGATCACGGCGGTGGCGGGAGACGCTTCCTTGATCTTGGCAAGGAGCGCCAGGCCGTCCATCCCCGGCATCTTGACGTCGGTCAGCACCATGTCCGGCCGCCAGTCCGCGATGATCCCCCAGGCATCCTCCCCGGAGGGCGCGGTCTTCACCTCGCAGCGGAATTTCTTGCGGATGAGCCGCTCCAGCATGGAGAGCATGTCGCGGTCATCGTCAACGATGAGAACCGAGGCGGAAAAATCCCCGTCTGGGCAGGGAGAAAGAGGCTGGTCAGAGGTCACGGGCATCTCTCCGGAAAGCGCGGGTGTTGGGCAGGGTTTTTCGGACAACTCCCCATTGAATGCACCATTTCCGGAAAACAATCAACATCTTCTTGCCGGGAATCCGGACGCGGATATGGCTTGCGTCCCTCTCGGCAACCTGCTATCTCTGAACAGGGCACAATTTTTCTGGCAAATTGTGGGGGCAATCCGGATGAAAAGGCATGGTGTTCTGCTGGGCTTTATGCTGCTCTTTTTCTGGAGCTGCCCGGCCTGGGCGGTGCAGGGACACGGGGTGGCGGAAGGGCCGGTGGTCCACCTGATGGCCCATCTCCTGCTCGGGGTGGCCCTGCTGCTCTTCCTCTATGTCCTGCACACCAAGCCGCCGGATGTTCGATACTCCTGGCGCTCCCTCAAGCTCTCGCTGCTCTTTTTTCTCCTCTGGGACATGGATCATCTGTTCGTGCACTGGTTTGCCGGGCAGATGTACGCCGACCTCAGGGATTCCGGCGCCCGCCTGGTGGAGGATCATTTTACCGGGCCGCGCACCCTGCTCAGCGTCTTCTATTATCTGGGCCGTTTCGATCATCTGCTCTGCGTCCCGGCCTTCTGGTTTTTCACCATCTCCCTGCGGGAGTTTCGCGAGGCGGTCGAAGCCCGGCGGCAGGGCCGGAACGGGCAGGGGGTCTGATGGAAGAGCGCATTATCCTTCCCCTGTTTCCCGTCTATCTGGTGGATTATCTCGGCGCCACCGTGATGGTCATCCTTTCCCTCTTTGCCCTCTCCTATGCCCGGCGCCTCACAAAGCTTGAGCCCAAGAGCATCCTCTGGTCCTATTTTTTTTGGTTCTCCCTGGTCATGGTAGTCTTTTCCTTTTCCCGGGGGGTGGGGCATCTTCTTCCCTATGCGCTCAGGCTTGGCGGGATGCCGCAACTCTGGGATCTGCTCGACCCATACTGCGGGGGGTTGAACACCATCGCCCTCTGCGGGGTGGCCATCCTCACCCTCCACTACCACAACACGGCGGGGCTCATCGAGCGGGCCAAGGTCGATGCAATCTCGCTGGAGCTGGCCAACGAAAGGCTTAAGGAAGCGCATACCGACCTCTCCCGGTTGAATCAGACCCTGGAGCAGCAGGTGGAGGAGCGGACCCACGACCTGCGGTTGTCCGAGGAGAAATTCCGCGGCTTTTTCGAAGGGTCCAAGGACATGATCTATTTTTGCGACGCGGATGGCCGGCTCTGCGACATCAACGAGAGCGGTTTGCAGCTGCTCGGGGTCGGCCGGCGGCAGGATCTTCTCGGCCAGCCCCTGGCCGAATTTTTTTCCGACCCGGAACGCTGCGCCCAATACCGGGCCTTGCTCGGTTCGGACGGGCAGGTCAAGGATTTCGAAGCGGAGTTTGCCGGCAGGGAGGACGGCCCATTGTATCTGATGATCACCGCCTCGGCAGTCACGGATCGCGCGGGGACGCTCCAGGGGTATCAGGGAATCGCCAAGGATCTCACCCATTTCAAGAAGATGATGGAGCAGCTGGTGCATTCGGAAAAGATGACCTCGGTGGGTCAGCTTGCCGCGGGCGTGGCCCACGAAATCAATACCCCCCTGGGCATCATCCTTGGCTATGCCCAGCTGCTGGAGGAGGATTTCGAGGAGCAGAGCGAGGTGCACGAAACCCTGGGGATCATCGAGAAACAGGCGAAGATCTGTAGGCGCATCGTTGCCGATCTGCTCAATTTCTCCCGGCAGACCCAGGAGCACAACAAGCTGTACGGCGATCTCAACCAGTGCCTGGAGGAGGTGCTGGCCATTGTCAACCACACCCTGAACATGGACCATATCTTTATCCACCGCTGCCTGGCCGAGAACCTGCCCAGCACCTGCTTTGACAACGAGCGGCTGCGTCAGGTCTTTGTCAATCTGCTGACCAATGCCCACCATGCCATCGGCAGCGAAGGGATCATCGGGGTGTGGACCCGCTGGCACGCGGAGAGCGGGCAGATCGAGATCATCATCGGCGATTCCGGCTCCGGCATCCCCCCGGATCAGCTGGGGCGGATCTTCGACCCCTTTTACACCACCAAGGGGGTCGGCAAGGGCACCGGATTGGGGTTGTCCGTTTCCTTCGGCATTATTCAGGATCACAACGGGAGGATCGAGGTCAAGTCTCCGCCCCAGGAGCCGGAGCTTGTCGCCCTGGACATGCATACGACCTTTCATCTTTTCCTGCCGGTTGTTGTTGCGGGTCAGGAACAGGAGCAATAGGAAGATGGCGCGGATTCTGGTCTTGGACGATGTGCTGGACGCGGGGATTCTCATCCAGAGGATTCTGCAACGGAAGGGCCATGTGGTGCATGTGTTCCACGACGAGGACGAGGCCCTCCGGTTCACGGAAAAAAACCCGGTGGACCTGGCGATTCTCGACATGAACCTGCGCAAGATGGACGGCCTTGACGTGCTCGCCGAGATGCAGAAGTCGCTGCCGCACCTGTCGGCCATCATGTTGACCGGGTTGCCCGACGTCGACATGGCCCGGCAGGCGTTTGCCCTCGGAGCGGTGGCCTATTGCGCCAAGCCCATCGACAAGGATCGGCTGGAGGAGAGGGTTGCCCAGGCGTTGCTGGATGGGGCGAATCTGCCGGAGCAGTAAGGTTCAGCCCCCCGGTTGGGTGGGGCAGGCAAGGTCCCGCAGGGGGATGCGTTTGGTTGGGTCCAGATTCCGCTTGCAACACCAGGCCTGATTGAGCTCGGCAAGGCGGGTGTTGAACTGGTCCATGAACAGAAGCTCTTCCGGGACAAATCCATGGTCTTCCGGGAAATTCAGCCCGCAGGCCGAGACCTCAATGGTCTCGCGTTCTTCGTCCACATAGGCCAGAGGCAGCCCCTGGGTCCGGCAGATGACGGGGCGGGCCGCGTAGATAGAGCAGAGATCATCAATGAGCAGGGGGCAGTGGTCAGGGGTTTCCGCAAGGTTGCGGGCAAGCCGCTCCCGGCTGGCGTTATCCAGAGAGGCAATGGCTTCCCGCACGCAGGCCGCCTCAATGGCCAGCACGCTGAAGGGGCGGCAGCAGGAGGCGCAGCCCGGCCCGCAGGAAATGGTCGCGGCATGCAGCTTCGCTACGCGGACGATCTCCGCGTCGAGGTCGGCAATAAGCTGGTGGTAGTCGTGGGTGCAGGTCATGGTGCTGTCATGATACAAAAAACGGTGATCGGGTGAACGCCGCGCAGTTTATTCTTACCTGAACAACTGCAAGTAGGCGTCAAACAGATACATTTTCCCACGCTTGCCGCCCGTGATTTCCTTCAGTATCCCGAACTGCTCCAAATCGGCAACCAGCTTGTACGCGGAGGCCGGAGATATGTCCGCCACCGCGCCTGTTTTGGCAGCGTCAATCATGGGATGTTGATATAAATAACGAAGAACCTTTTGTGCATTGGCCGTTCTGCTGCCCAGCGTCTGTATCTGGCCATCCACCTGCTTTTGCAGTTTGAGGATGTTGTCAAAAGTCGCAATGCTGCTTTTTGCCGTTTCGATGACGCCCACCAGGAAAAACTTGAACCATTGCAGCAGGTCGTTTTTTTCTCTCACCCGCATCAGATTATCGTAATAATGCGCGCGGTTGCGCTCAAAGAAGTCCGACAGATACAACACCGGCTGTTTCAATATCCCTTTGTTGACCAGATACAAGGTAATCAGCAACCGTCCCACCCGGCCATTACCGTCCAGAAAAGGATGGATGGTTTCAAACTGGTAATGCACCAAGGCGATTTTCAATAGCTCCGGGAAATACTGGGTGTCGTTGTGGGCAAACAGCTCAATATCGCCCATCAGTTCGGCGATAGTGGTATGAACGGGCGGGACAAAAACCGCATCGTTAATGGTTGCCCCGCCAATCCAGTTCTGGCTGTGTCTGAATGCGCCCGGCTGCTTGTGTTTGCCGCGCACCCCTTGCAGCAGGGTTTTATGGGTTTCACGCATCAGCCGGGCGGAAAAAGGCAATTTTTTTAATCGCGCAACCGCCTGGTTCATTGCCGCTACGTAGTTTTGCACCTCTTCCCAGTCGTCTCTTTTGTCCAGGGCAACATCTTCCCTTTCGAGAAGCGCATCCTCCATGTTCGTCTGCGTGCCTTCAATCTTGCTGGATTGGGTGGCTTCCTTCAGTACGTGCATCCGGATGAACAGATCGATGTTGGGGATGTAGTCCGAATACATGTCCAGCCTGCCCAGTTCCCGATCCGCTTGTCCAAGCAGCTGGATCAACGCCATGTTGTCCAGCACCCAGGCGCGGTTGATTGGATTGGGCTGAAAACTCCGGTAATGGTCTTGTTGCACATAGCGGCCAGACTGGAAGGTTCTCATTGGCGCGGGCTCATCGTGGAATTAAAATAACTGTGCTTGTTGTTATAGATTTTATGATAAAACTAAAATAATGCCAAGTGTTATTCTTGGCTGCTGGAGAATCTGGCGGACAGTATGTGGTGAGATTCGGCACGAGGAGTAGCCCTGGTTTCCTGGCCGGAATACCGGCGATGGCGTCAAATAAAAAAAAGGGAACCAACTTAAAGAAGTTGATTCCCTTTAGAATTTCTGGCGTCCCCAACGAGATTTGAACTCGTGTCGCCGGCGTGAAAGGCCGGTGTCCTGGACCGGGCTAGACGATGGGGACAAATATCCGTACAGTAATTGGTGGGTCGTGCGCGATTCGAACGCGCGACTCTCTGCTTAAAAGGCAGATACTCTACCGGCTGAGTTAACGACCCACCCTGTAGGAAAAGGCACATTTACAACAGTCGGTTTTCCGTGTCAAGTCTTTGCTGTTTTCTTTTTCCTTTTTTTTGCCCCGGATTCATCCTTGCCTGTCTGGTGGATAACGGGCCGAGCTTGTGTAATTATTGGGGTTTTTCAGCGGGAGAGGTGGTGCTTAAATAGCTTGTGGCCGTCGGCCGGGTCTGCTATATTTTCTGATTTGTTGTGAGCCAAGATGGAGCTTCTGCGCCAAGCAGGGCTTTTTTTTCCGACTATTTACTTTTGGGTGCGGTATGGGATTGTTGGCCAGATCGGCAAGTTTTGTCCGTTACGCGGTGGAAGGGGAGCTGCCCGCGAATTTCTGGGAGTTCGCCGCCGAGCGGATCGCCAGGCATTCCTTCCGGGATATCGACGAGAGCTACGAAGAGCGCTCCGTGGGCTGGGTTTCCGTGCTCAATATGTTTGATAGCGAGTTTGCCTACGCCTCGTACGCGGCGGCGGACCATGTCGTGCTCTCCCTGCGGGTGGACGAGCGGCGGGTCTCGCCCAAGGTGCTCAACAAGTTCTGCCTCAAGGAAGAGGAACGGCTCAAGAAAGCGCGGCAGATTCCCAAGCTGGCTCGGGCCCATCGGGTGGAGATCAAGGAGAGCGTCAAGCTGATGCTGATGAAAAAGGCGGCTCCTACCCCGGCGGTGTATGATCTCTGCTGGAACCTGGCCGAGGGGACGGTGCTGTTTTTCTCCACCAGCCAGAAGGCCCAGGAGCTGCTGGAGGAGTTTTTCAAGGAGACCTTTGATCTCAGCCTGATGCTCCAGGTGCCGTATCTCACCGCCGAGCACCTGCTCGATGCTCCGAGCCGCGAGGCCCTGGCCGACATCACCCCCGCAATCTTCATCTGACCCCAGAGGCTTAAGCGCATGGATTTAGTTGATCTTATTGATGAAAAACGATTTGTGGGCCAGGAATTTCTCACCTGGCTCTGGTTTAAGAGCGAGGAGCGGGGGGGCACCATCTTTCTCCCCGAGGCTGGGGAGGATATCCAGCTCGTTTTTGAAAAGCACATGATGCTGGAGTACGGCGAAGGCGAGAACCGCGAGAAGCTGATCTGCCGGGGGCTGATGACCGAGCTCCAGGAGGCGCGCACCGGCCTGGCCATGGGCAAGAAACTGGAGCAGGCCCGGATGCTGTTGACCCGTGGGGAGTATGAATGGAACCTTTCCTTCAAGGCCACCCTCATGGAGTTTCGCAACGTGAAGCCGCCCAAGACCATGGGCTCCGCCGAAGAGGGCAACGACCCAGAGGCGGTGGAAGGCAGGCTGCTTGAGCATGTCAGCCTGCACGAGATGGTGGTGCGCACCGTGGATCAGCTGTTCCGGATGTTCCTCGATCTGCGCATCGGCTCCGGCTGGAGCCAGGAGCTGACCAGGATTCAGGCCTGGGTGCACAAGGGAAAAGAGACACACTGACCGGCGGCTTTGTCCTGTCGTCGGGTTTTATCAGGGAGAGAACACCATGGAATTTGAAACCGTCATCGGCCTTGAGGTCCATGCCCAGCTCAAAACCAAGAGCAAGATTTTTTGCGGCTGCACCACCGCCTTCGGCAACCCGCCCAACACCAACACCTGCCCGGTCTGCCTCGGCATGCCCGGCGTGTTGCCGGTGCTGAACAAAACGGTGGTGGAGTACGCCATGAAGATGGCCCTGGCCACCAACTGCGTCATCGGCCCCATGAACCAGTTCGCCCGCAAGAACTACTTCTACCCCGACCTGCCCAAGGGCTACCAGATCTCCCAGTTCGACCTGCCCATTGCCGAACACGGCTGGGTGGAGGTCGAGGCGAATGGCCGGACCAGAAGGATCGGCCTCACCCGCATCCATATGGAGGAAGACGCGGGCAAGCTCATCCACGACGAGCGCGAACCCAAGAGCTACGTGGATCTCAACCGCACCGGCGTTCCGCTCATCGAGATCGTCAGCGAGCCGGACATCCGTTCGCCGGAGGAGGCCGCGGCCTATCTCAGGAAACTGCACGCGATTCTCCGCTATCTGGACATCTGCGACGGCAACATGCAGGAGGGCAGCTTCCGCTGCGACGCCAATATCTCGCTCAGGCCCGTGGGCCAGAAGGAGTTCGGCACCCGCACCGAACTCAAGAACATGAACTCCTTCAAGAACGTGCAAAAAGCGTTGGAGTTCGAGGTGCGCCGTCAGCGCGACCGTTTGCTGGACGGCGAGAAGATCACCCAGGAAACCCTGCTCTGGGATGCGGACCGCAACGTGACCAATGCCATGCGCTCCAAGGAAGAGGCCCACGACTACCGCTACTTCCCGGATCCGGACCTGGTGCCGGTGGAGATCGACGCGGCGTGGATCGAGGAGATCCGCGCCACCCTGCCCGAGCTGCCCGATGACCGGAAAAATCGCTTCATCGAGCAACTGGGGTTGCCGGAAGACGACGCTGCGGTGCTCACCTCCTCCCGCGAGCTGGCGGATTATTTCGAGGCGGCGTATGCCCGCTATCCCAATGCCAAGAAACTTGGCAACTGGCTGATGACCGAGTTGATGCGGTTGATGAAGGGCGAAGAGGCCATGGATATTACTCAGTGCCCGGTCTCCCCGGAGAATCTGGCCGCGCTCCTGGGAATGATCGACGCCGGCACCATCAGCGGCAAGATCGCCAAGGCCGTGTTCGAGGAGATGATGGTCTCCGGCAAGGATCCGGAAACCGTGGTCAAGGAGAAGGGCTTGGTGCAGATGAGCGACCAGGGCGAGATTATGGCCATAGTCAAGGAGATCATCGCCGCCAATCCCGAGCAGGCCCAGCAGTTCCGGGAGGGCAAGACCAAGGTCATGGGATTTTTCGTGGGCCAGCTCATGAAGCAGACCGGGGGCAAGGCCAATCCGGGGTTGGCCAACGAGCTGTTCAGCAAGGCGCTGGCGGAGTAGGGGTTTTTGCCACGAAAACACTGACGTCTAGCGCTTTATTCCCCCCTTTGTCAAAGGGGGAGGCAAAAGGCGCTACTGCCTTGGGCGGCTCACGGTTTTGTCGGTGCCGGTGAGGCGCTACTCCAAATAAGCCGCCAGCTTTGCGGTGTTATTTAACTTTCGTGGGTTTCGTGGCAAAAAAAATCATGGATAAATCCGACTGGCAGAAAAAAGGCGACGGCCATCGGCAGCGTTTGCGGGATAAATTTCTGGCCCATGGCCTGGACGGCTTTACCGATGCCGAGGTTTTGGAGCTGCTTCTCTCCCTGGGCACTCCGCGCAAGGATTGCAAGGAGAGCGCCCGGTTGCTGCTCAAGCGGTTCGGGAGCTTGGCCCAGGCCCTGGATGCCAGCCAGGCGGAGCTTGAGCTGGTCGACGGCATCGGGCCGAAGAACGGCTTTGCCCTCCATTTTGTCCAGGGTGTGGCCCGGCGGTATCTCAAGCAGCGGCTGGTGAGCAAGGAATACCTCCGCTCCTCCCGCGAGGTTGGGGAGTATCTGGTTCATTCCATGCGCGGCCTCAAGCGCGAGGTGCTGATGGCGGTTTTTCTCGACGCCTCCTTGGGGATCATCGACACCCAGCTGGTGGCGGAAGGCACCCTGGCCAGCAATACCGTGCACCCCCGGGAGTTGATCAAAATGGCCCTGGAGCACCACGCCGCCTCGGTGGTCATCGCCCACAACCATCCCTCCGGCAGCCTGACCCCTTCGGCGGAGGATAAAAAACTCACCCGCCATCTCTTCATCGCCCTGGCATTTGCCGGGATTCAGCTCCTCGACCATCTCATCGTTGGGGAGGGTGAGCAGCCTTTCAGCTTTGCCGATCATGGTCTGATGGAGGATATCCGTCGCCAGTCCCGTGCGTTGATCGCCGGAGAATGATGTCGCCCGAATCCCTACCCGCCGGGTTTACTCCCGTCAGCGGTGAAGAGCCACCCGGTCTCTATCTGCACATCCCCTTCTGCAAAAGCCGCTGCGCGTACTGCTCCTTCAACTCCCATGCCTGCCAATCCCCTCCGGCCGCATACCTGGCAGCCCTTGCCAGCCAGATCCGTTACTGGGCTGATCAGCAATGGTGCCGGGAGCGGGTTTTTGCCACCCTCTTCATCGGCGGCGGCACCCCGACCATCTATGGCGGCGATGAGCTGGCCGAGCTGGTCCGTCTGTGCCTCACATCGTTCCGCTTTACGGAAGATGCCGAGATCACGGTCGAGGGTAACCCCAACACCGTCACGGTGGAGGCGCTGACCGCCCTGCGCCGGGCAGGGGTCAACCGGTTGAGCCTCGGGGTGCAGGCCTTTTCCGACCGGCTGCTGGTCGGGCTTGGCCGGAGCCATACGAAGGCCGAGGCCCATGCCGCCATCAAGGCGGCGCGAAAGGGTGGCTTTACCAACATCAACCTGGATCTGATGTACGGCCTGCCCGGCCAGAGCGCAACGGATTGGCGGGAGAGCCTGGACCAGGCCCTTGCCTTCGGGCCGGAGCATCTTGCCTGCTACGAGCTGACCATCGAGGAAGAGACCCCCTTTGCCCGGCTGGTGGAAAAGGGCGCGCTGATCCTGCCCGAAGAGGAGGAGGCGCTGGCCATGGCTGCGCTCACCCACGATCTCCTGGCCCGGGCCGGTTTAGATCGCTACGAGATCTCCAATTACGCCATATCGGGCCGAGAATGCCGCCACAACCTGAACTACTGGCGAAACGGCTCCTACCTCGGGTTGGGGGCCGGGGCGGTCTCCTGCCTGTCCGGGTTCAGATTCAGCGCGGTGCGGGAGCCCGAACCGTTTACCGGCCTGGTCCAAAAAGGAGAACTCCCGCTGGACGAGGGAGAATGCCTGCCGCTTACAGCCCGGTTCCGGGAAAGCGTGGTCATGGGGCTCAGGATGATCGAAGGGGTCTCCTTTTCCCGGCTGCGGCGCCGGTTTGGTTTGACGCCACCGGGCTATTATGGGAATATACTGGATGATTTGCGCCGGCAGGGGCTGGTCGCGGTCGGCCAAGACAGCCTGCGCCTTACGGAGGCAGGGTTGCCCGTGGCCAATCAGGTGTTGGCCCGGCTTGTCTGAACGGATTTTTTTGGGAGAGTTGCACAGTCAATGATCATGCCCGCAAACAGTATTGCCAGGAAATTGCTGGTCACCATGTCGCTGATGGTTACCGGCCTGATTCTTGGTTTTGGCGTTTTCGAGGTCTTCCACGAGTATGGCCGTTACCGGAGTGAGGTGGATGTGCTCTGGGGGAAGCAGGTCGAGGAGCGTCAGCAGCAGCTTGCGCGGCGGGTCGACGAGACCGTCGCCTATATTCATTTCAAGCGTTCGCAGGTCACCGACCGGGCAAAGGGCAGTATCGAAGCCAGGGTCCGCGACGCCCAGGCGGTTGCCTCCCATCTTTACGCGCTCAACAAGGGAACGCGCGGCAAGCAGGAGATCCGGGCTCTGGTGCGGGAGGCCCTTCGGCCGGTGCGTTTCAACAAAGGCCGGGGCTATCTTTTCATCTTTGCCATGGACGGCACGGTGCAGCTCCATGCGGCCAATCCGGAGCAGGAAGGGAAAAATCTCCTCACCATGCAGGACAACGAGGGAACCTTTGCCATCCGGGAGATGGTGGCGCTTGCCGGAAGCAAGGGCGAGGGGTTTGTCTCCTACCGCTGGCCCAAGCCCGGCTTTCCGCCCGGTCAGGAGTTCGAGAAGGTTTCCTTTGTCAAATACCTGCCGGAGTTGGATTGGTTCGTCGGCGCCGGTGAATACCTGGATGACATGGAGGCGGATATCCAGGCCGAGGTGCTGGAGCGGATCGAAAAGAGCAGGTTCGAGCAGGATGGCTATGTCTTTGCCGGCCAGTGGGACGGAATGTCCCTGACCTATCCGGCCAAGGGGCGGAACGCGCTGGAGCAGACCGACGCCAATGGCTTGAAGATCGTGCGGGAGATGATCGAACTGGCCCGGAAGGACGGCGGTTTCCTGCGCTATGTGATGCCGGAATTGGGCGCGGAGCGCAAATCCATGAAGCTCAGCTACGTGCGCGGGATCAAGGATTGGCAGTGGTATATCGGCGCCGGCCTGTATCTGGACGACATCCAGGCCGCCACCGACAAGGCCCGGCACCGGTTGCGGATCGACATTGTCAGGATCATCGGCCTGGCCCTGCTCTTGATGCTTGCCGCCCTGCTGCTCGGGTTGCTGTTTGTCCGCAAAACAGCAGAACGGATCCAGCAGGCTTTTACCGCCTTTGAGTCCTTTTTTGACAGGGCGGCGCGGGAAAAGGCGGAGATGGAGTCGTCGGGCCTTCATTTCGCGGAGTTCCGCTCCCTGGCCGAGGCGGCGAACCAGATGCTGGCCGAGCAGCGGGCCATGGAAGAGGGGTTGCGCAAGAGCGAGGAGAAATACCGGGTTCTGATCGAGACCACCGGCACCGGCTTTGTAAAGATAGATGGCGAGGGAAGGGTGCTGGACGCCAATCAGGAGTATGTGCGGCTGACCGGACACGCGGACCTGGCCGGGATTCTGGGCCGGAGGGTGACCGAGTGGACGGCTGCACACGACCAGGCCAGGAACCGGGAAGCGGTGAAGGAATGCGCCCGGCTGGGCTTTGTCCGTCATCTGCAACTCGATTATGTCAATGGCCGGGGAGAGTTCACCCCTGTGGAACTCAATGCCACGGTGGTACAAGGGGAGGGGCAACCGGAGATCCTCACCATCTGCCAGGACATCAGCGGCAGGAAGGAGCTGGAAGAGCAGTTGCGCCAGGCCCAGAAGATGGAGGCCATCGGCACCCTGGCCGGAGGGATCGCCCATGATTTCAACAACATCCTTGCTGCCATCCTGGGGTATGCCGAGATGGCGAAAAGGAGTCTGCCTCCGGGGGCGGACAGCGCCGGAGCCGATATTCATCAGGTTTTGCGGGCCGGGTTGCGGGCCAGGGATCTGGTGAAGCAGATTCTGACCTTCAGCCGGAAAAGCGGGGAGGAGCGGACCCCGATGTTGCCCAGGCCCATTGTCAAGGAGGCCCTCAAGTTTCTGCGGGCCTCGCTTCCGGCGAGTATTGAAATCCGCGAGGATATTGCGCCGGACTGCGGTACCATCCTGGCCGATCCCACGAATATCCATCAGATCGTGGTGAATCTCTGCACCAACGCCTTCCATGCCATGGAGGCGACGGGGGGTGTCCTGACCGTGATCATGAAAAATGTGGAGCTGGCTGCAAGCGATCTTTCCGGGGAAGGGGGTCTGCTGCCCGGGCCGTATGTGTTGTTCAGTGTCGGCGATACCGGGCCGGGGATGACGCCGGAGGTTCTCTCCCGTATCTTTGACCCCTATTTCACCACCAAGAGCGTGGGCAAGGGCTCGGGCATGGGACTGGCGGTGGTGCATGGCATTGTCAGCAACTATGGCGGCATGGTGCAGGTGGAAAGCACCGTGGACGTGGGCACGGTTTTCCGCGTCTATCTGCCCCGGATCGACAAGGGGGCGGCTCCGGCGGAAAGCGTGCAGGAATGGACGGTTCCTTCCGGCCAGGAGCGGATTCTTTTTGTCGATGACGAGGCAAGCATTGCCGAGATGGGCAAGGCCATGCTTTCCGGGCTCGGCTATAGGGTGACGGCCAGGACCAATCCCCTTGAGGCCCTGGAAGAGTTCCGCCTCCACCCCGGGGATTTTGATCTGCTGATCACCGACCAGACCATGCCGGGGATGTCCGGGGTGCAGCTGGTCCAGGAGAGCCTGAAGATCCGGCCCGCCCTGCCGGTGATCCTCTGTACCGGATACAGCGCGGCCATCGGGGAAGAAACAGCCCTGGAGCAGGGCATCAAGCATTTTCTCATGAAGCCCCTGACCATGCGGGTGTTGACCGAGACGGTGCGAAAGGCTTTGGGGGGCAGGGGCAGTGAAAAGTGAAGCGTGGGAATAGGGGAAAGGACATCCTTCGCTTCCCCCTTTGCTAAAGGGGGGATATAAAAAAGTGCGCCGGGCATAGGGAAAGCCTGAACCCCGGCCACCGCATAGGGCAAACCTGCATGAGTTCTCCGGCAAAGCCGGAACGCACCAATTTGTTGTTAACCTCCAAAAGGCGAAGAATCATGATCCTTGAACGCAGACGGGGCTGCCTGTAATGGCGAAAGAGAAGATCGCGTATGTCTGCGCCACCTGCAATGGGGTGTTCAGCAAATGGGCCGGTCAGTGCGAAGGCTGCGGCGCCTGGGATACCCTGGCCGAGCAACAGCCGGCCTCCGTTGCGGCGGGCCGTTTTCAGGGGTATTCCGGCAGTCTGGCCCAGGTGCAGACCATGGCCCAGGTGGGCAAGGATGAGCTGGTCCGTTTTTCCACCACCATGGGCGAGCTGGACCGGGTGCTGGGCGGCGGCCTGGTGCCGGGCTCGGTGGTGCTCATCGGCGGCGATCCGGGGGTGGGCAAGTCCACCGGCTTGCTCCAGGTCTGCTGCAACCTGAGCCTCACCCGTAAATGCCTCTATGTGACCGGCGAGGAGTCGCTCCAGCAGATCGCCATGCGGGCCAGGCGGCTTGGGCTTCCGGACCAGGCGTTGCTCCTGCTGGCCGAGACCCGAGTGGAGGATATCTGTGCCACCGCGCTCAAGGAACACCCCGAGGTCATGGTGATCGATTCCATCCAGACCATGCAGGTGGCGGACAGCCAGTCCGCGCCGGGCAGCGTCAGCCAGGTGCGGGAGTCCGCCGCCCTGCTTACCCAGTTCGCCAAGCAGACCGGGGTGGCCATCTTCCTGGTGGGCCATGTCACCAAGAGCGGCGACCTGGCCGGGCCCAGGGTGCTGGAGCATATCATCGACGTGGTTTGCTACATCGAAGGCAGCGGGGATTCGCGCTTCCGGGTGATGCGGGCGGTGAAGAACCGCTACGGCGCGGTGAACGAGCTGGGGGTCTTCGCCATGACCGACAAGGGGCTGCGCGAGATCTCCAACCCCTCGGCCATATTTTTGTCCCGCAACGCCGAACCCATGCCCGGCAGCGTGGTCATGGCGATCTGGGAAGGCAGCCGCCCCCTGCTCGTGGAGATGCAAGCCCTGGTGGACGACAGCCACAGCGAGAATCCGCGGAGGGTCACGGTGGGGTTGGAGCAGAATCGGCTGGCCATGCTCCTGGCCGTGCTGCACCGCCACGGCTCCATCGCCACCTATGGCCAGGATGTGTTCATCAACGTGGCGGGCGGGGTGCGGGTCAGCGAAACCAGCGCCGATCTGCCCCTATTGCTGGCGGTTTTCTCCAGCCTGAAAAACAAGCCCCTGCCCGTGGAGCTGGTGGCCTTCGGCGAGGTCGGCCTCTCCGGCGAGATCCGCCCCGTGCCCAGCGGCCAGGAGCGCTTGCGGGAGGCGGCCAAGCACGGCTTTACAAAGGCGATTGTCCCCCTGGCCAACGTGCCCAAGGGCGGGATCAAGGGCATGGAGATCATCGGGGTGAAAAAGCTGGCTGAAGCTATCGAAGCGGTCCGCTGAAGTCGGCGTAAACGTCCAGCAGCACCACATCTGCTTTGTCATCGGCCTGCTCATGTGCAATAGCACACTTCGTAGGCCTCTTTCGCGCATCTGCGGCACTGCTGAACGTTTACAATTTAGAGAGTGGGTCATGTTTCTTCCCTGCCGGGACCCCTTCAAGCATTGACAGCCCATTTTTGAAATGGTACATAACTGACGGACTTGAGGGAGGAATGGCCGAGTGGTTTAAGGCGGCGGTCTTGAAAACCGTTGTGCGAAAGTACCGTGGGTTCGAATCCTACTT
>Ga0172380_10002172_pt1 | contig 31283 bp, 43 predicted proteins | sample Leawe162metaG_FD_119747 | JGI IMG/M metagenome (GOLD analysis project Ga0172380, IMG submission 119747) | Leachate microbial communities from a municipal landfill in Southern Ontario, Canada - Leachate well 162 metaG | ecosystem: Engineered > Solid waste > Landfill > Unclassified | place... | reverse complement strand
CTCGACTTCTTTGTCACGGTCGTGATGAGAGCTCGTTCGCCACGTTCGACAGCGCTTCTGATATTTGCAAAGAGGCTTTCGACAAGTTTATCCATTGGTTCGACAGTGATAGGTGGATCTAGGAGGCCTGTAGGACGAATAATCTGCTCCACCACTGGCCCACCTCGCTCTATATCCGATTCTCCTGGTGTCGCCGACACGCACACGAACTGACGGATTTTTGACTCAAATTCATGGAAATAAAGTGGTCTATTATCGTACGCACTTGGGAGTCGAAAACCGTTTTCTATCAGCATATCCTTGCGAGATTTGTCTCCCGCAAACATACCTCTGACTTGAGACAGGGTAATATGAGATTCATCAACAAAGGTGAGAAAATTGTCTGGAAAATAGTCTATGAGGGTCATGGGAGGATCGCCAGGTTGTCGACCATCGAGATGTCGAGAATAGTTCTCAATGCCCTTCACGTAGCCCACTTCATTCATCATCTCGAGGTCATATTCGACACGTGTTTTGATTCTCTCTGCAGCAACGAGATTGCCATTCTGAGTGAAATAGTCGATTCTCTCAGCGAGTTCAGCCTTGATAATGGGGGTGATAGCTTTGACATGTTCGACACTGGTCACCGTGTGAGAGGCTGGAAATATCATGAGATCATTGACGCTCTCCAGGACATGGCTCGAGATAGGCTCCACAACACGAATAGCCTCTATCTCTGTTCAGAAAAATTCGACACTATAATAGTGTTCCTTGCTCGCCGGAAAAATCTGCAGTGTATCGCCGAGAACACGAAACATTCACTGTTTGAATTCGAGAGTAGATCGGTCAAATTGGAGAGAAACCAGGGTATTGATGAGATCTTTCATAACATGCTTACCTCACTGAATCAGACGAAGGATTCCACCCATGTACTCTTCCTTGTTTCCAATACCATAAATACAGCTCACTGAGGCCACTATTATGACGTCTTCCCTGGTCAATAGGGCTTCTGTTGCGGCATGTCGAAGCCTATCTATCTCGTCATTGATGGCCGAATCCTTTTCAATGTAGGTGTCTGTTTTCTGGATATATGCCTCTGGTTGATAATAATCGTAATAACTGACAAAATAATGCACCGCATTGTCTGGAAAAAACTCACGAAATTCCTGACACAGCTGGGCAGCAAGCGTTTTATTATGAGCAATAATAAGAGTGGGTCTCTGGACTTGTTGGATGATATTTGCCATAGTAAAAGTCTTCCCTGAGCCAGTGACACCTTGAAGTGTCTGGTACCGACTTTTTTTGTTAATACTCTCTACCAGGGCTTTTATAGCGCCTGGCTGGTCTCCGGTCGGTTTATAATTACTCTTGAGTGAAAACATATTGTTATTTTTTTGTAATTATCTCGAGAGCTTTCTCTCTCTGGATATCGCGTCCTTCTGTGATATCCCGAGGGCTTGGGAGGATGATGGTGTCTGGTTTTATGCCCACTCCATCGAGGAGCTCGCCAGCTGCAGTTTTCCAGTGTGCTATAGTGATTTTTATCTGTCATCCGTTCGATAACGGGAAAAGTTCTTGGACCGATCATTTACCATAGGTTTGTGAGCCAAGAATAGGGGCTCAGAGGTGAGTATGGAGTGCTGAAGCAAGTATTTCCGCTGCTGAGGCAGTCTGACCGTTTACGAGGACATAGACGGGTGTTTTTATGTTCTGTACGCCTGTCGAATTATAAGAATTGGTTTGTTTGCCCTCTACAGTCGCTATGAGGCTGTCCCTCGCTAGAAAAAGTGATCCAACATCGACAGCTGCTTGAAGAGTTCCGCCACCATTATTTCTGAGGTCGAGGAGGATAGATGTATATTTTCCAGCATGTTTTTGGAGGACTTTTGACACATCTTGTCATGAATAGTCATTAAAAGAAAAAAGCTCTATAAACAGGATATCTCCTACAAGTTCGTCAGTAATAATAGGTATTTCAAGCTTCTGGCGGAGGAGCGTCACCTGCTTCCTCGTGGAGAGGACGCTCGAGAATATTTCCAGGACAACGGGGCTACCTGCGGGTCATCGTATTTTTTGAACAGCTTGGTTGGCAGATTTCCCATACATGCTCTCATTGTCGACAGATTGGATGATATCACCTGGTAGGAGACCGCCTTTCTGGGCTGGAGAATCGGGTAAAACGCCTGATATATAGACGCCCGCTGGACTATCCTCAACATAGGCACCTATTCCCTCAAAATCACCATCTATCATTGTCTGGAAGGACACGAGCTCTTCTGGAGAGAAGTATTCAGAGAATTGATCACCATATGAATCGACAAATCCATGAATGAGACTGTCAGATACTTCTTTTTTTGATGGAATGGGGAGGTTTTTATCGAGGAGTTTTTTCGCTTCTGTGAGTAGGGTGACATTTTCCGATGTTAAAAAGGATACTGACTGGTTTTTATCAGAGTTTTGAACAAAGAAAAAGAGAACAAGTAAGAGGAGAATACTTGTTAAAAAGAAAGAGTGGGTTTTTCGCATCATAAGAATAGCTATTATCGTAAAATAGTTTCTTTTTTCCAGTCTTTTTTTAACAAGTAATAAATGTGTAAAACTATAACTATTCGTTTTGCAGATAAAAAGAAACCAAAAATAGATTGTGTAAAATACATTTGAATCAGTGCGAAAAGTATGGTACTCTGTTTTTACAAGTATGACCTCTTATAAGATACATAGTATAAAAGATTCAGAAAAACTCTCTTTTATAATAGAATGAGAAGATGAAAAAAGTATCTCTCAAAAACTCTCAACAGAAGGACATATTATTCTCTCGGTTGAAAAAATAGAAGTACCTCTAGAAAATTTATTCTGTTTCGAAGGTAAAAAGCCAGACGGTGCATTTCTCGAAGGAAAGATATCGGCAGATGATATATTTCTCGCGTACGAGATGCTCAAGAAAGAATATAAATACACCATAACAAAGCTCTATCCAGAAAGTGTTACAGACAAAGAAACCCAAGAAAAGATATTTCAAGACCTCCTTGCGACATTTCAAACAACGACAAAAAAAGAGAAAATAGTCGTGGATACATCAAAGCAGACTCTGACAAAATACAAAAAAATACTCACAGAAGTCATCTCCATACTCCAAAAGGAAAATATAGAATGAGCCGAAACCATGATTCCTGAGCTCAAAAAGCTCGAACAAAACAACAATGTCACTCTCATCAAGGATGAGATCAAAAACATTCTCAAAAATCTCTCTAAAAAAAGAGAAAATAAGACATTTTTTGAACAAATACGTCCGCTTATGAAGGAGATGAAAATGTTTGTTCTGCCAGATCAAATATTCACTATTTTACAGAAATCTTTCGGTATCTTTCAGTCTCTCGATCCTCTCATACATCCAAAAGAAGTACATGTGCAGAGACACGTTTCTACAGAAAATATCTCAGTGGAAGCAGCGCAAAAAGAATACGAATCAATACAGAATAACGAACATATCAACACCTTCCTTCGAAAGAAATATCGGGCAAAAATCTCCGCTGCTTTTAAGGAAACAACAAAAAAACACTATCTCTATACTCTTTTCCGAGAAAAGAGAACTGTTATGATAACCAAAAATACTCTCCAAAATATCCAAAAAATAGCTACTGTCTCGCTCTTTGTGACCGTGTTTATTACTTGTTTTATGGTGTTTTTCCCTTTATACAGAACTATATTTGTATCCACAAATACGCTCATTATATTTATGATATTATTGGCTAGCTCTCTTGTAATTCAGAGCGAGACAGTATAATTTTTTCATGCTGTTTCTCGCAAGCCTGATCCACTGTGTTTTTGCGGTTATTTTTTTCTTTTTTCAACGATATATCGAGATGTCGGTGGTTATTGTTATATGGATTATCTTTGTGAGCAAAATTATTCCCCCCCTCGATGTCGTCCGTCGTCCGAAATTCCTCAAACAAAAAGTATCGGAAAGTGATACTTTTGAACAATCTCTCTATCTCAGCTCGGGAATCCTTTTCTACACAGCACTTGCAGGTGTCGCCCTCGGTATAGCAAATGTCCTGGGTCTGCCAGTGGATCTCAGGCTCTTGTATTATTGTGTTTTTTTCCTGACCAGCGTCATTTATGGTATTTATCTCCTAACATATCCAAAAAATCCAAATACCTTTGTACTTTTCCGCACGCACACGATGATTGCGAGTATGGTTGTAAGTGTCCTCACCATGAGCGCATTATTTTTTGGCATCAACGCCATTGATGGTCTCATGTTGATTAACCTCGCCATTCTCTCTCTGTGACTCGCTCTAGTCATTGTTCTCGACAGAAAAATTCCACTTACTGTTCACGTTACAAGTGTCTATTTCTTTCTGCTGAGTGTCATGTGTTTCACGGCGGGGTTAGTATCAATCTTTGATCCAGATGTTTCCGTTATGTTGTTTTTTATACTACTCACGCTCGGAGGCCTTTATTTGTTTTTCCCTCAATTCCTGACGCGCATGTTTAGAAAGCAACATTTTCCTGTCGTGTCTTGGCACTTTTCAAACTGTATACTGGCGTGTTCGTGGGCAATATTTGGTTATATTTTCTGGTCGCTCTTTTGGTGATATGAACGAGAGATTTTGACCACATTACTTGACCTATTTATGCTCTTTGGTCTGTGGTTCTGGGTCTACTCAACAGAGGAAGAAAACCCGATTTTCTTCTCAGGTATGATACTCGCATTGTCGACATTTGTCGGCTATGTCGTTTTTATTATTCTCCCACCGATTTTCTGGGTCATAGCCGCTACCCTCTTTTCTTTTGCAGGAGGCCTCCTCATTGCCTCGCGAGGATATAAAAACAAGATTCAAGAATTGATACTTTCTGGTGGTGCCATAGTGTTTCTGTGTGCCTCTGATATCGTCCTGATATACCAGCACAATAATTTTCAAGTAGGAGATATACTTACCTTTGCTCTCCTCTTCCTCTTCCAGTCGCTCATATGGTATGTTACCTATGAGATATTTCACCGTCAATCAAATGTTAAAAAGCGAGCACTATAAGCGCTCCATACCCTGATTTGCTGTTGATAGAGTCATTATAGGAGAGTTTTATGGTCCAGAAATGCAGCGAGAGATTCATCGATTTAAATTTGTCCATAATTATGTCGACCGTGTCCACTTTCAGGAGATCTTGGCTCGTATAAAGGCAGAGTACCCCTATGTGCCGGACTACATAGTGTACCCACCAGTGAGCCTGAGAGATAGGATATTTCGGGGCCCAAACCATGCCAAAATCCTCGCCACATATCTCAAGCTTTCGGTACCAATTATTGGTCCTTTTCAGAAAAAAATATTCACCAGCCACCAGTCTCGTCGGTCAAAATCTGAGAGAGCAAAAATCCGCGAAGAATACTCTATCAATCCAAAAATGACAGAACTGTTGAAAGATAAAAAAATCCTTCTCATAGATGACCTCATCACAACAGGATGGACGGCTCACACTCTCGCCAGCCTCCTCAAAAAAGCTGGAGCAAAGGAGGTTGTCGGATATTTCCTCGCCAGCGAAAAGGTAGAAAAATAAAAAATTTGAGAAAACACAGAGAGGCTGTATACTACCGTATCACCTTTTTTTATGTCCAATACCATTGATCTCTCCTGAGTAACGACGCACAATCTCCGTGATGTCGATATCTCATTTACCAAGAATTCTCTCACCGTCATCACTGGCGTGAGCTGATCGGGTAAGTCTTCCCTTGCCTTCACAACTCTCTGTAATGAGGGGCAACGACGATACCTAGAGTCTCTCTCAACCTATGCTCGTATGTTTATCGGTGGTATGTCTGAGGAAGCAAAGGTAAAGGAAATACGAGGTCTCACCCCAACTATTAGTATCGAACAAAAAACTGTCGCCCACAATCCCCGCTCGACTGTCGGAACCATCACAGAAATATATGATTTCTATCGTCTCCTCTTCCTCACACTCGGTGTCCGTGTCTGTCCACATGATGGCACACCTATGACCAAAAAAACACATCAGGACGTCATGGAATATCTCAAAAAACAAAAGAAATGAACGCGCGTTGGTATCTGTTCTCAGATTCGACAAAAATTTGAGACACCAATTGATCTTCGGGAATTTGTTGGGCAAAAATGATTCGTGAGATATCTGGTTGACAATCATGTCTACAATCTCTCTGATGCCCTTCCAGAAGAGATTTCTGATGCATGGATAGTTGTCGATCGTGTCGAGCTTGACCCAGATGATACCACGCAGGCAGACCGACTCTCACAGTCTATCTCGACTGCCTTTGAGCATGGCGAGGATGTCGTTGGTATATATATATTCGACCAAGAAGAGCAAAAGGCAAAAAGCAAAAGGCAAAATGGGGGAATTGAGGTTTTCTCACGGACTTTCCGGTGTCCATCATGCGGCAATGTCCCAGAAACACTCACTCTATCACATTTTTCATTTAATTCTCCAACGGGTGCCTGTCCAGACTGTCATGGTCTTGGCTCACTGCTCAATTTTACAGAAGACTCAACCATTGATCCCGACAAGACGATTGAGAATGGTGCTGTCATGCCATGGACACAGGACTCATATTATTATTTTGTGCTCCAGGGCGTTTGTAAGCATCACAAAATCCCTACGAATGTAGTCTACAAAAAGCTCTCAGATGCGCATAAAAAGATTATTCTTCATGGATCAGACGCGAAGCTGTCGCTGTCGACACCACAGATGCAGAAACCATGGAATGCGAAATATCCAGGCGTTATTTCCTATCTCAATCGTGTTTACCATGACCCCGATACGAGTGATTCACTTCATGAAAAGGTGGACCCCTTTGTGATATCTTCGACATGTTCGACATGTTCGGGGTATCGTGTAGGAGATGCAGCGCGGAGTGTCTTTATAGAGTGAAGGCATATTGGACAGATTGCGGAGGTCTCTGTTGAACAATCTATAGACTTCTTTGACACTCTCACTCTCGACAAAGAATCGACAAAAATTGCTGGCAATATCCTCAAAAATGTTCGTGATCGTCTCAAATTTCTCAAGGGTGTCGGTCTAGGCTATATGACTCTGGCTCGACGGTCAAATACGCTCTCAGGTGGTGAATCCCAGCGTATCAGGCTCGCGACCCAGGTGGGTACGAGACTCGAGTGAATCACCTACGTCCTGGATGAACCCTCCATCGGTCTTCATCCCCGAGACAGCCGACTGCTCCTCGATAATTTGCGAGAGCTCGTGAATCTCGGGAATACTGTTATAGTTGTCGAACATGACGAAGATATCATGGGAAATGCTGATCAAATAGTGGATATAGGACCAGGTGCAGGTGTCCACTGAGGTACTGTCGTCTTTCAGTGAACCTATGCACAACTTCTCAAATCTGATACCTCAACCGCTCGATTCCTCCGCGGTGAAGAAGAGATTCGTATCCCTGAACTGACGAAAAAGCCAACTCGATTCCTCGAGCTCAAGGGGGCCACAGAAAACAATCTCAAAAACGTCTCGGTAAAGATACCACTTGAAGCACTCACTGTCGTCACTGGCGTGAGCGGATCTGGTAAATCCTCTCTCATCAATCGTACGCTCGCACCCGTGATGCACAATCTCATGGCTCGCACCCGTGATGCACACGGCACCTACAAGAGTATAGCGGGACACGAGCATCTCGACAAAGTCGTCATCATTGATCAGATGCCTATTGGCAAGACCCCGCGCTCTAACCCCGCAACCTATACAGGAGTCTTTACGGACATCCGAGACCTCTATTCACAGACACTCGAAGCGCGTGCACGAGGATACAAAGCAGGACACTTCAGCTTCAATACCAAGCAAGGCCGCTGCGACGCCTGTGAAGGTGATGGAGTTCGTCGTATACAGATGCACTTCCTCCCTGATGTCCATGTTACCTGTGAATCATGTGGAGGCTCTCGCTACAATCATCTCGTCCGAGAGATACATTTTCATGATAAATCCATTGCAGATGTCCTGGCGATGACTGTCGAGGATGGAGTAGTCTTCTTTGACAAATTTCCCAAAATAAAGCACAAACTTCAAACCCTCCTCGAGGTCGGTCTCGGCTATATCACGCTCTGACAGTCAGCCCTCACTCTCTCAGGTGGTGAATCTCAGCGTGTCAAATTGGCGACAGAGCTTGCCAGGAAATCAACAGGAAAAACGCTCTATATCATGGATGAACCAACAACAGGACTTCACTTCTCCGATATACAGAAACTCATGTCGATCGTGTCGAGCCTGGTAGAAAAAAAGAACACCGTTCTTATCATAGAACACCATCTAGATGTCATCGCCAATGCTCACTACATCATAGACATGGGACCAGAAGGTGGCGAACGTGGAGGAAATCTCCTCTACGAATGACCACGAGATGGACTCCTCTCAGTCAAATGATCATTTACGGCGGAATGTCTCCAACAATTCGTAGACCATAAAAAATCCCTAAAAAAGAAGAAATAAATATGAAGAGAGGCGTTATTTTTATTGCTGGTAATGTAGGAACGGGAAAGTCGACCCTGGCTGAGGCCTTATCTGAAAAAATAGGAGCCAAGCATTATGATATAGATGAAATAAAAAAAATTATATATCCCACAGATCCAGAATATGAGACAAATATGAGAGAAGGCATACCTATCTCAGACGAAACAAGAAGCAGGGTATTTAGGAGAGTGATAGATGATATCCGCGAGCTATCACAGGAATATGATATTCTCGTCATAGACGAAGTATTTCACAAAAAAGACCTACGTAATATGCTCTTTCAAGAAGCGAAAAAGATTTTTTGAGAATACCATATCTTTGAAATAGACAGTGATGAATCTCTCATCCGAGAGAGATTATCCTCCAAGACGAGGATAGGACATATACTTGTGAATCCTCTCAAGATGCACGAGGCAATCAAAAAATCTTTTGAACCAATAGAGGAACCCTATACAATTATTGTGAACAACGACTCAGTCGAGACGAGCCTCGCTCATATTTTATCACTTCTCTAAATCTTCGTGGAACAAAATATTGATATTTCTCATCTGTCCTGATACCAGACTCCCGCGAGGGCCCGGTATTTTGTGTCGTTTGAAGGAGATAATATTGACGAAGTGAGAGCGGCAGTGCAATTTATCCAGGAAATGAAACTCCCAATTTTGACTATCGCTGGTGGCAGAAATAGTCTCCTAGCATTTGATGAATACCCGGGTCTCGTCATCTACAATGCCTCAGAGGGGTACAATCTCGGTGTTGATAGACAGATGTCTGTTCTCTCTGGACAGTTAATTTGGGACCTCGCAGAGGTTCTCGAACGAGACCATTGAATTGACCTCTGGCACCGATTCCAGGGATTGCCAGGATCTGTCTGAGGTGCGGTATTTGGCAATGCTGGATGTTTCTGACTGGAGATAGGACCGTATGTCACTTCTATCGAAATCCTGGATATGCAGACAGGAGAGATTTTTACAAAGACAGGCGAAGAGCTTCACTTTGACTATCGATGGTCAGAGTGCAAGAATCACCCTGAGTGGTTCATCGTGTCTGTCAATTTTGACCTATCACAACTCATAGAGAAATACAGTTCCGAAGAAGAGCCACTTCTCTGGCGAGAAAGAGTGCAGCCTGTAGGATTTTCATGTGGTTCATTTTTCAAAAATCCAAGCAGAGAACAGTCAGCAGGCTCACTTATTGAGGCTATCGGACTCAAGTGATATCATCATGGTGGAGCATATTTCTCAGAAAAGCATGCTAATTTCCTCATGTCTGATGGTACAGCGACTTGGCAAGAGCTCACCGAACTTATCTCTATGGCACAGGAAAAAGTGAGAGAATGATTTCAAATACAGCTCGAACCAGAAGTCAGAATAATCAGAGGAGAGCAATAGTTTATATATGAAATAGTATAAATAGGTATACAAATTATATATATTAAGATTAAATATAATCTATAGTCAATAATGTGCTCATTGTAATATTTGAAAAAATATAAAAATAGTGAGAAAGATATTTTATATTTATTTACCATTCATACTATGAAAAAGTATCTCACCTTTTCTGACACAGCAAGAAAAATTTTTGCTGTCCTCACAGTCGCGGTGCTCTTTATTCAGCCCGTTTTTGGAGCACTCGTTGTCAATAATGGTGACTTTAGTGATACATCTGGTATGACAGCTATCGCTGATGGCTGGTATAATGGTACACCCGCAGGATGGTCAGCAAATGGTACAAATGAATATGTGATACGAGAAGGAGTACTCAATCTCGATCATGTAGGTACTTTTTCACAGACTCTCGGTACAGTAGAGGCAGGAGCAGAGATGATCACCGTAGCATTTAGTTATGGAGATTTCTGGAATGATGGATATTATGCCTCAGGTGAAGACATGCTCACAGTAGAGCTCTGGGATACTACAGAAAATACACTTCTCGCATCAAAAACAGTTCAAAATAATGCTGCCTATCAGACACTTGCCGGAAGCACAGTCACCAATACTACTCCTGCAACAGTTGGAAATACTCTAGAATTGAGAGTGGTAGGTCTCACAGGCACAGGCCCTACCCCAGGAGGTAGTGCTGCTGCCCTCGATAATATCTCTATCTCTACAGAAGCTGCTCCAGCACCTGTTGTAGTTCTCACTGCTCCGACTATCGTCAGCCCAGTCAATAATTCATACACTACCTCTGACGATATCGTCAAAGTAGACTGGACGGATATCGTCGATGGAACAGCTCCTATTACCTATGTCTACTCTGTATCAAATTCTGACACTACAAATCCTGACGGAACATTTACTACACCACTCTACACCTCAGGAGCACTCACAGACTCAGAAATTCCTACTCCAAATACGCCAGAAGGTGTCTACTATTTCTCAGTACAAGCAACTGATTCAGAGGGAAATAAGAGTCCCTGGACAGCACCATCAAAAGTCACAGTAGATAATGACTATGTCGCACTTGCTGCTCCGACTATCACTGCTCCATCAAACGAATCATACTTCACAACGACTCCTATCGCGAGCACTTGGACAGCAGTCGACGGAGCAACCAAATACCAAGTATGGTATATCTATGATGATGGTCACACATTTGCAGGCGGTCCTGAGACATGTCCTGATGTCACAGAAGGTGGATGTCGTGAGACAACAGATCTCACTCGTAATCACTCACCGAGTCCTGCTGAAAAAGGCGGAGTCACAGTTCGTATTCGAGCAGTTGACACGTCAGGTAATCTCGGACCATGGAGCGAACCAGTTCATTACTACTATGTTGATAAAGTCCCATCTACTATTGTCGTAAAAGGCGATACAGCCACAGGTGAAAATATGCCAGGATGGTTATTTAACCGTGATGCATCCACGACTAATCCATACGAATTTATGGTAAGCACACCAAAAATCGGTACAGGAAGTCTCTATGTTGAGCCCATTGGTGCTACTGCAGCAAACAAATTTGTAGGAGAATACTTCTTTGACACAGCAGCCGTGAAGCTCGCTGATATCGAGAGTATCTCATATGACTTCCAGATCGGTAGTGGCGGAGACGCAGCAGATGCGAATCAATTCTACATGAATATTTACGCAAATTTTGGAGCTTCTCCGACAAACAAATACTACGATTGTCGCTATAATGTCGTTCCTACTACAGGCGCTGTAGGAAGCTATACCACTGTGAATTTTGATCCAACAGCGACCTATACAGTTGCACAGCGAAATGATTCTCCATCTCCGTGTCCTACTTCTCCAGCGGCTATGGGTACAGGAGCTGTTATCCGTGCAGCTGTCATCAATCTCGGTGATACGACTGTCAACGATGCAGGTATTGATGGATTCTTTGATAAGTTTGTTGTCACTACCACAGACGCTATCACGACCTACGACTTCGAGGGTATCGAGCGAGTAAATACAGCGGAGACAATAGTTGTCACTCCTGCTGCTCTCAATGGTTGGGCTCCTACAGGCACAGGTGGAGGTTCTTATGAATTTATCGAGAGTGCGGGTGCTCCATCTGGAAATGGTTCTCTACAGATTCTCACAAACAGTGATAACAATGCACGAGCAGGCGCGTATCTCGAGAAAAATGTTCCTCTCGACGATGTCCATGAACTCTCATACAAGACACGACAGAATGATGCTTCTAGTACAGCAGGCAACGGCTCATACCGTATAACATTTGATGCTGATGGTGACCTCTCTACTACAGGAGATACAGCAACCCTCATCTATGAACCATATTGGCAGAATGGCGGATCTCCAGATCCAGAGCCAATCGTTCCGGGTGTATGGCAGACATGGGATGTCGACAATGGTCTCTTCTGGGCAAGTATTCCAGGGGCTAATCAGGCAAACCTTCCAGCAATAACTAATGGCGCAGGTGGTCCTCCTTTCTATACACTCGATCAGATAAATGCTCTCTACCCAGATGCGGAGACTGTCAGAGTCGGCTTTGGTATCGGTAGCTACAATCCTTCATATGATATCGAAATCGATGACTTTGTTTTCAGTACTCAGACAACGACAGAGACCAATACGACAACCTATGACTTTGAACCAATCCCTGTTCCAGCGTGTGATGTAGGTGATACGACATTTGACGGATTCAGTCTCGGAACTGTGAACGGACAATTCGGATGGGCATCAACAGGACCATTTGACCAGGCTATCGTAAAAAATAGTTACGGACATGCTTCATTTGGATGTAAATCTCTCCGTATCTCAAATGCTATCACAAGTGGATCATTCGGAGATCAGACATTCTCATACTCTACAGCAGATGAAGCGGGTGAGACAAGTGCTGAGAATAACAATCTCTCAGGTGGTACTCGTCAGAATAGATTTGAGGCAGAGTTTGATGTTGCATCTGCTCTCCCAAGTGCACAGCAGGCAGGACTCTCTGTTTCTATCAGTCCAGATAGAGGTGACGGAGCACGGATGAGCTGGGTGCAGGTCGTTGACACACCAACAGGACTCGCCGTGAATTTCAATGACTACAATGAAGATGATGGATTTGTGCAGACAGCTATAGCAACTGACCTCGACAGGACAGCGACACACAACATCAAGCTCATGATGGACTTCATCGATGGTCCTGCAAATGATATCGTAAAAGTATACGTTAATGATGTACTGGTTCACACAGGTACGAGCTGGGAAGACTACTTCCGAGTCGCTGAAGGAAATGCTCCTCGCACAGTTGATTCACTGCTCTTCCGCGTGAGTGGTACTGCTGCTCCAGCACATGCTGGAAAAGGATTCTTGTTTGACAACGTAGTTCTCTCTTCGAGCAAGGCACCTATCGCAGGACCGACTCTCATCTCTCCTGCTGATGGCACGACATATACCACTGCTCAACTCCCAAAACCTCAGACATGGACAGCGGTAGCAGGCGCTACTAGATACGTCTACGAGAGCTACACAGTAGATCCTACTATTGATACAGACGCTACACCATTCTACACTCAGGAACGTACGAGCCCATCTCGAACTATCGGAGCGACAGCTGCTGAGGGTACATACTGGTGGAGAGTGAAGGCAAAAACACCTGCCGGAGATTCAGAATGGAGCAATGTCTATACATTCACGGTTTCTAATCCTCCACCTGCAGGTGATACAACAGCTCCCGTCATTTCAAATACCGCATCAAGTCCATCACCGACTCAGGTCGTCATAACATGGACAACAAATGAGCCAGCTACTTCTCAGGTACAATATGGTACTTCGAACAGCTATGGTACTTTTACAACAGAGAATTCAGCACTCACGACAAATCACTCAGTGACTATCACAGGACTTAATCCAGAGACGACTTATTACTTCCAGGTAATCAGCAAAGATTCATCAAATAACACATCAACAGGTACAGCGATTGCAAGTACAGGAGTCATAAATAGTATCCTCAATACTGGCGGAGGAGTAGGAGTGGGTCCGAGCGTAGTGACACCTCTCTCTACACCGACAACGCCAGCACCTACAGTACCTCCAGTAGTACCTCCAGCCCAACCAGAAAATGGTACTCCAACAAATCCTGAACCTACGCCAGAGACACCAGCTCCGACCCCAGAGTCAAATCCTGAACCTACTCCTCCCACACCACAGACACCAACTCCTACTCCGACACCGACTCCCGCAACAGGCGGTGGAACAGGTGGGACTGGTGGAACTCCAGGAACGGGCGGAACACCAGCACCGTTTAACCCTGCTGACGCAACACTCGATATCGGTGGAGGTGTTGAGACAGAAGAAACGACAGAAGAAACCTTTGATCCTGCTGACGCAACACTCGATGAGGGTGGATGAGTCGCAGTAGATGAGAAATCATATACGCTCCTCTGGATACTTCTCGGACTCCTCGCTCTCCTCAATACTTGGTGGTTTGTAGTCGCAAAGAATAAGAAAGATACGACATTTAGAGGGTAATCCCTTTTATCAAAATAAAGAGGTCGCTTAGACCTCTTTATTTTGCCTTTCCTCCATTTTTTCCTATATTTCTCACATGTCATCTCTCTCTTCTTTTTGTCAGGAACTCACCGAAAAACTCTCACCAATCCAGCATGTTGCGCTCATAGCTCACCGTGCACCAGATGGTGACGCATACGGCTCTCTCGAGGGTATGTCACAGCTTCTGCGCACCAACTATCCACACATCACAGTCACGGTCGTCATACCTCCAGAGAGACAGACGGATAGTCATGCAGCATGGATACTTTCGACCACACCATCAGAGACTATACCAGAGAACGCCGACCTCGTTCTCTTCATGGATGCCTCTCCCCTCTCACGTACTGCCCTTGATCCAGCAGACTTCCCTACTCAGCCAGTCATCACTATCGATCACCATGAGCCACAGGAGGACAGTGTGCCAGGATACAGAGATATCACCGCTGCATCGACGACTATTATCATCACAGACATAGCACGAGAGCTCTCGTGGGATATCACGCCTGAGGCTGCCACTGCCCTGCTCCTCGGTATCTACACAGACACAGGAGGATTCGTACACAGAAATGCCAATGAGCGAGCCTTTGAGACGGCAGGATTTCTCATGTCGCGATGAGCTGATCAGGGGCGTATCACCAATGAGACATTTGGGAATAATACCATCGAATACCTCCATGATCTCGGTCATGGCCTTCTCTCCATCGTTCAGAAGTGAAACATCGCCTGTCTCTTTTTCCCAGAAACGGAGAACAATAGTCACCTCAAGTCACATGTTATAGGCTACCTCAGCGGGCTAAAAAGCGTCGACATAGCCTGTGTCCTCATGCAAAAAGGTGACGAAGTAAAGGGTTCATTTCGCACGAGAAAAGAAACCGTAGACCTCAATGCTCTCGCTCAAAAACTCGGCGGTGGTGGACACAAGAAAGCGTCAGGATTTACACTTTCATGAGAAGTAAATGATACCACATTGAGTTGGAATGGTCGGACTTATAGTGCAGAGGAGTTTATTGCTCACATAGCTTCTCTCATGAGTATAGAATGACGAAATGAAGGGAATGAATAATGACGATAATGATGGAACTTTTTTAACCCGCTCAATCATAAAAGAAAAGCCCATACTCAAAAAATCTAGTGAATTTTCACTTTCATGTATTCTCCATAAAATCAAAGTATCGATGCAAAAAATTATTAAAAAATCCTCCATTATCTTCATTGCCTTCATTATTCATTATTCATTATTATGGTGTTAAGACTCCAAAAATACCTCTCAGAATGCGGCGTGTGCTCTCGTAGGCATGCCGAGGAGGCTATTCGCAATGGTGAAGTCATCGTCAATGGCGTACCAGCGCAGATAGGGCAATCTATCGATCCTGAGGTCGACAAGGTCGAATTTGCGGGGAATCTCGTCAACCGCAGTGAAGCGCTTGTCTACTATGCGATGAACAAACCTCGTGGTATCGAGACCACCTGTGCTCAGAAAGACGGCAAGAGTATTATTGATATTATTGATACCCCCACACGAGTCTTCCCTATTGGTCGTCTCGACAAGGATTCTTCAGGACTCATCCTCCTCACAAACGATGGACGTCTCACACATCGCCTCCTGCATCCATCATTTGAACACGAAAAGGAATACCTCGTCACGACCTATGGTAAAATAGACGATATCGCACTCGAACAAATGAGCCGAGGAGTCAGATATACGCTCGGTGAATGACCAAAGACGCCTGCTCGTTCGACATCTTCGCCAAGTTCGACACGCGCTCCAAAACCAGCAAAATTGTGAATGAATATCAAGAAATTTGTCCAAACACAGCCCTGTGAAATCCGACGCGTGAGTTCTGATACATTTCGCATCATCCTCACAGAAGGAAAAAATCGACAGATTCGTCGTATGGTCGAGGCATGTGGACATGGTGTGAAGAGACTCAAGCGTATCCGTATAGAGCACATCATGATCGGTGAGATGCCTGACGGCGCCTATCGAGAGCTCAAGCGTGGAGAGCGAGAAGAGCTCCTGCGTCGAGCTGCCCTCCCTCTCGTGGACTTCCCTCCTATTGTCGGCGAAGTCATCCATGGTGATGGAGTCGGACATACCCTTGGCTTCCCTACTGCCAATATAGTCCTCCCATCTGGTATCGTACCAGCTCAGACCTTTACGTGTCGTGTGACGCTCGATAATCGAGTATTTCTCGGAGCAGGATCATATCAAACCAAAAAATGACATTTCGAAGTCCACATCCTCTGATTTGATGAGGATATATACGGTCGCATTCTCCACATCGACATCATGGATATCATCCGCGATAATCAGTCATTTAATTGACTCGATGAGCTCAAGTCTCAAATACAGAAGGACATCAACCACGTCCGTGCTCACTGGAAAAGTGTACTACACAATCCCACAAAAGAAGCACCAAAAAAGAAAAAGTAAAACAGAAGGATTTTTATTTCACACCTTCCCTGTCATTGCGTCTTTTCTGTCATACCGTGCTTGACACGGTATCCAGGTTATTACCATTCCTCTATGACATATAGAAACTTCCTCCCCTGTGTCTACATCATGGCAAGTGAGAGAAACTGAACAATCTATATTGGTAGCTCTAGTGACCTTGTAAAAAGAGTTTGGCAACATAAGAATGAGTATTTTGAATGATTTTCAAAGGAATATAATACTAAACTTCTCGTATACTACGAAGCTCATGATAATATGGATGGAGCAATTACTCGTGAGAGACAATTAAAAGAATGGCAGCGAAATTGGAAGAAAGACCTCATAGAAAAGCATAATCCAGAATGGAGGGATCTCTATGATGATATTATTTAAGGACTTTGAAATGACCTGGATCCCGACTTTCGTCGGGATGACAGACGCGCGTCATACCCCGCTCGATACGGTATCCAGGTGAAAATGACCTCTTTCTCAAGATAGATGATACGACGAAACACTTTGATTTTCGGTACAGATAAAGTATACTCCCATTATTACGGTACATTTATCAAGAAATAATAATTCCATATACGTCCATGTCTCGAATTGCTGTTCTCCATCCTCAGTGTGCACGTGTATGAGGAGCTATCCAGATGGCTCTTCAGACAGTTCATGCTCTCCAGAAACAGGGACATACTGTAACACTCTACACATTTGAGAAAAGTGATGAATGTTTCCCAGATTTACAAACATGAATTACTATAGAAATGTGGCACAAAAAAATAGGGGGAAAGCTCTTCAATATAATCACGCTGGCATTTCATCTTCGACAGTTCGACATCATCATAGCCAATAACCCACCGATGCAGATAGTAGCCGCACTGGCAAAGCTTTTCTCACAAAACAACGTACGAACTCTCTGGTGGCATCATCATGTGCCGTGGTATCTGCCAAAAGAAGCAAATAATGGGGACACTTCCCTCTCTATCAGAGCTAAATCTGTCATCGAGAGATATTGTATCGTGCCATGTATTGATCAGATGATTGCGACGAGCCATTTTGTGGCTGAGAAGATACAGGAATACTGTGGGAGAGAGTCAGTGGTGGTGCATCCTGTGATTCAGGCCATTACTACTATACCCCTTCCTTCCACAAAAATTAGTAGCCCCTTGAAAGGGGCACTGGATGCTGATACTGTTCCAGTCCCCCTTTCAAGGGGGGAAGAAAGTCAGAATGAGCAGGGGGGTATGTATCAGAAATCAGGATATGGAGAATATAACTACCCAGCCAATACCAAATTACAATCATTTTCCCATCAGATGAGTCGCGAGATGACCCGTGCCGAACAACGACTCTGGTTTGAAGTGCTTCAATCAGGGAAGACTGGTTATAAATGGGTCAAACAAAAAATTATAGGAAACTTTATTGTTGATTTTTATTGCCATGAAAAGCGACTTGTTATAGAGGTGGATGGTGGAGTACATCATGATCAATGGGATTATGATGTATCGAGAACGAAGTATCTCGAAAAACTCGGTATTCGCGTCATGCGGTATACCAATGAGCTTGTTTTAAATCAGATAAATCAGGTGCGAGAAAAGATTCTGTGGGAAATGGAACATGAGCCAGTCCCCCTTTCAAGGGGGAAGGAAATTCAGCATGAAAAAGGGGGTATGCAGCCTGATACAATACCCCTTCCTTCCACAAAAATAAGTAGCCCCTTAAAAGGGGCACTGGGGACTGGCTCATCGGATACTGATACAGTGACCCTCTTCACGCATGGGCGTCTCGAAGTAGGGAAGGGGTTGGATGTGTTAGTGAAGACTTTCCATGCAATGACGAATGACGAATGAATAATGAATAATGGCGGAAGTGTTCAATTAATTATCTTCTGAACAGGTTCTCTCGAATGAAAACTCAGAGAACAGGGGATAGATGTACGCCCATTTCGAGGTGAAGAGACGTTTCAGGCACTTTCGACATGAGAATACGGGCATGTCCTGGGTGTCTACTGTTCCTCTATAGATGCCTTTGGTATGGCATCTCTCGAGAGTCAGATGGCGGGATTTCCGACGATCATCATGGACAGGGGTGGCGCACGTGAGGCGATCCTGTCGGATCGTGACGACCAGCCTGTCGGCTATCTTGTCCACACCGAAGAAGAGTTATTGTGAGCCATATCACGATATGTCCAGGAAAAAACCCTAGAAAAACAATTGTCGAATGTGAATTTTTCCCACAAAAGAGACTACTTTTCGACCGAGAGATTATCCTCTGATTTGCTCTCTGTTATCACGAAAACAGGGCAATAAAAGTTGTGTGAAGATGTCTTCATAATGTGAAGACTTCCCGTATACCCTTGTCTAGCCCTTGAATTGAAAAGATTTAGGACTATTATCTGGCTACGATTGTTCGCGTACATCTTCCTCTATTTTCTCTCTTCTCTGGTTTCGACAGTATTCCGTGTCATTTGACACTGTCTATAGTCGTCTACTCGGGTCGCAGTTCGGAAAAAGGAAACGACTTTCTCACGAATGAATAATGAAGAGAATGAATAATGAAGAGAATGTGCAGATTTTCACCACAAAAATTGCTCATTCGTCATTTCCTTCATTTTCGTCATTTCCTTCATTTGTTTGAAGGCTCTCAGATGTCCGTGCTCAATTCTATTTTTTATTTTTTTCTTATGCGTTCGATTCTACGACAAATAGTCGCAGTCCTCGCTCTCGTCGGTCTCACCACTTCAATGGTGCCTGCCGCTTTTGCTGCTACATATACAGCTCAAGCTGCTGCTGACAAGCTCGCTGCTTCTAATTTTATCGTTGATCAGTCAGCTACTCCAGCTGCTTATCGACTTGCTGATAACCTCCTTCGTCAAGAAGCTGTAGGTACAGCTGCAAAAGTCCTCGGTATACTCAATGTTCCTGTGGAACAGTATGTATGTCAAGGCAAATTCACTGATGTAACTGCTGCTAGTGGATGGGTATGCCGCGCTGCGGAACTCTCTGCTGAAGCAGGTCTTACAAACGCTCTCAATGCTACATTCCGTCCTAAGGACAACCTCACACGTTACGAAGCACTCGTCTTCGCTCTTCGTGCTTCTGGTCTCGTTCCTTCTGGATTGTGGACTCAAGAGCAGCTCATCGAGCTCGGTGCAGATAACGGTCTCATCACATCTTCTGCTGGTTTCAACGCAAACGGTTCTGCTACTCGTGGAGAATTCTTCCAATACGTAGTTAGAGGTCTCGATGCTAATGAAAATCCAGAACTCTGTGAAATTCTCGATGTTTGTCCTAATCCTGGAACTCCAGGCACTAGTGGTAGTGTCTCGGCTTCTCTCTCTTCTGGTCAGCCTTCTGGTTTGATCGTTGCTGGTCAAGCTACTGCTGATCTTGCTAAGTTCAATTTCACTGGAAATGGAACTCTCAATACAGTAGTTCTCCAGAGAAGTGGTCTCTCTGATCAAAACACACTGTCAAATGTTTACCTCTACGACGGCAATGTCCGTATCACAGATGGTTACTCATTTAACTCTGCTGGTCAGATCACTATGAACAATCTCGGTGTTGCAATTAATGGTACTAAAACCCTTACTGTAAAAGCTGATGTTGCTGCTGATACTACTGCTGGTCAAACAGTGGTCGTATCTCTCACAGGTTATACTGTTGCTGGTGCTGCTGCTGCTGGTGTCATCCTCTCTGGTAATACTCTTACTACTGGTGCTGCTGGTTCACTTGCTGGTGTCTCTCTCGGTACTAACGGTGTAGCTCCTACAACAGTTAACGCTGGTGTTTCTTCACACGTTTTCTGGTCAGCTCCTATCCAGGTCAACACTCGTACTGTTAACCTCAAGGCTGCTCACTTCCGTATGGTTGGTTCTGCTCCTGCAGATGCTCTCGCAAATATCCGTCTCTTCATCAATGGTGTAGATGCTGGTCTTGCTGCGAATGTCATCATGACTAATGGTGCTAACTATGCGTCATTTGATTTTGGTACACTTCCAAAAGCTCTCACTACTGGTCAGCACACTCTCGAAGTACGTGCTAACGTAGAGAAAGGCTCTAACCGAACTGTCCAATTCTCTATCCAACAGGCAAGTGATCTCATGATCCAGGATCCTCAGGTAGGAATCAACATCGCTGTTGGTGGTACTATTCCTAATAATGGTGGTACAATCACTATCGCTACAGGTTCTCTTACTGTTGAACAGGATCCTACATTCAACTCTATGACAAACATCACTGGTGGTGGTTCTAATACAACTATCGCAAAGCATGTACTCCATGCTTACGGTGAAGATGTTAAGGTTCAATCTATCCAGATCCTCCCAGTTCTCACTGGTACTACTCCTGCACAGAACTGTCCTACAGTTGCCTGTGGACTCGATGATGTAACTCTTTACTTCAACGGATCACAAGTAGGTACTCAACAGGATTGGACTACTGGTAACCTCACATTCCAACTCGGATCACAGGTCGTCGTACCTGCTGGTCAGGATGTTGTCCTCGAGGTTCGTGCAAATATCCGTACTACAGCTGGTGCTAACTATACTGCTGGTACTGTATCTGCTAACGTCGTTGCTGGTACTGCTACTGCACAGGGTATGAGCTCTCTCAATACTCTCAATGTTCCTGCTCGTACTGGTAATTCTCTTACTATCCAAACAGGTAACCTCTCAGTATCAGAGAATACAGCTTATGCAGACACTTCTGCCACTCCTAACACTTCTGGTGTGAAGGTTGGTTCATTTGTTCTCCAGAATCAGAGTACTTCTGAAGCAGTTCGTGTGACAAACCTCAATGTTGCTCTCGCAGTAGCTGGTACTACTCTCACAAACTTCTCTTCTCTCCGTACTTCTGAGACATCTGGCTCAGGTGCTAACCCTGTACAGCCTCAGGCTACAAATAGCTTCTCAGTAGACTTCATGCTCGCACCTGGTGCAACACGAACTATTGATATCTTCGCTAATGCTGGTTCTGATGCTGCTGGTACTATCATACCTTCACTTACTGTCACCTCTATCGGTGCTGTAAGCAATGTACCAGCTACTGCTGGTCCTATCGAAGGTCAGACTATCACACTCGGTAACGCTACTATCACTATTCCTACTACTGCTCTCAACTTTGTCGCAAATGCTTCTAGCAATGCTCAATTTGTAGCAACAGGTAATGTTGGTGGTCTTGTTGATGGTTCAAAGAATGTATTTAGACTCGTCGCTACAGGTGGTACTGCTACTGTTTCTGAACTCAAGTTCGTAGTAACAAGTAACTCTATCTCTAGCATCCGTGTTGGTAATGTCTCTGCTCCAGTTGTTGCTGGTGTAGCATACCTCACAGGTCTTAATCTCGTTGTCCCACAAGGTGGTGCAGGTCTCTCTATCGAGGCTTACCCAACTTACAACAATGTCGGTGCTAATGGTCTCGCATCTGGTACTACATCTCGTGTATCTCTTGATTACATCAAGTATTCAAGTGGTGGAACTACATCAACTATCTGTACAGATGCTCTTGATCCAACATGTACAGCTGAAATCGCTGTCGGTGGTGTTCAGGCAAATCAGATGACTCTTGTAGCGACTAAGCCTACACTTACTGTAGCTAAACCTGCAGGAACTATTGTTGCTGTCGGTAACGTCAAAGCTATCGAAGTAACAGTTACTGCTGATGCGAAGGGTGATCTCAGACTCAACTCTCTTCCTATCTCAGTAGGTGTTGGTGGTGCTGATACTACTGTTAGTACTGTTGCTGATACTGTTATTGTAACTCGCGCTGATAACAGCACAGTTACAACTACGAATACAGCATTTGGTACTAATAAGGGTGGTGCATCAACTATCACCTTCACAGGTGGTTACATCATCCCAGCTGGTACATCACAGACATTCTTGGTATACGTTCCTGTAACGGCTATCACAGCAGGTGTCTCTGGTTCTACCTCTCTCTCTACTTCTCTTGGTGCTACAGCTGGCTTTAGCTGGACTGATATAGCAGGTACAGGTGTTACATTTACAGGTACTACACTTGTCTATGGATACCCTAACACTTTCACTTCTACTCTTAACAACTAATTAACCTCTGGTTAATCATTGATAAGTCTAGTCCTGAAAAGGTAGACAAAACCCACTCCCTTCGGGGGGTGGGTTTTTTGTTGTCCGAGACCGGTCTTTGGGAATCTTAAGACCGGTCTCATGGTCTCGGTCTCTTGTTTTTCCCCGTTTTCATCTATCATTTTTCTATGAGCAACTATCGCTACCCATTTCAAGCGAATTATCCATATCATATCTATAACCGAGGCCTTGAAAAACAGCCTATTTTTTTCTCCGACAAAGACTATGTCAGATTTCTCGCATGAATGCAATTTCTCCTTGCCGAATTTCCTCATATTCATCTCCATGCATTTTGCCTCTTGCCAAATCATTTCCACCTGATCGCAACTATTGAGACCGGTCTAGAAACCCCAGAAGACCGCTCTCTTTCTCGGTTTATGCATCGTCTCCAGCTCTCCTATGTGATGTATATTAAAACGAAATACCGAGATAATATCCGTCGATGACAGTTTTTTGAATGAAGATTTAATGCAAAAATCCTAGAAGATGATCAGTATCTCTCCCGTTGCATGTCCTATGTCTGTTACAATGCCATCAAACACGAGCTGGTGACAGATATACGAGATTGGCCCTGGACATCGTATCATGAAATTGTCGATGGCACCATTCATCCACATCTGCCCAGAGTTATTTCCTCAGATATCCATCTCCCTGATTATGTCGATATCGACGAAGAGGAATAAGGGGCTTTTTTATTGGATTTCTCAGAAAAAGTAGGGTACACTGAGGATGTATGATTTTCCGCATACATCGCTTGGCTCTCATCGCACTCTGTTTTTTGGGTATTTCACCCATGTTTGCAGAGAGTATTGCTGTGGGATCCAATCCTGTCTATGCCGTTCCTCATGAACAAAAACTCTACGTCATCAATGCAGACAATAACACTGTTTCTGTCATCGATACTGTCACAAAGGAGGTCACAGCCACTATACCCGTTGGAAATAAACCACTCACAGCCACTCTCTCATGACAATACCTCTACGTCGGTAACTCTGAGGGGAGTACTATTACCGTGATAGACACAGAGCAGGACCTCGTCGACAAGACTATCAATATACCAAAAGGTGTCGTATATATCCTCTCATCAGATAAATACCTCTACGCACTCTGAAACAGCCATATTACCGTCGTAGACATCAATTCTCATGATATTCTCCGTGTAGTCGCCAACAAATGACCAGTTGGTACACGATTCCCCACTTTTCTCACAGCGCAGAACAGGATATTTATTCACTATGCCAACGATATCTATATCACCGTGCTCTGGCTCACAAATGGTACCATGAGTCAGATAAACATAGGACATGGACACAATGCTGGTGCCGTAGTAGGGAAGTATCTCTATACGGTCAATACGTTTCCGAGCCAGCTCCATATATCCGAAGTAAATGCACCACAGAATACATTTGTCATGGATGATGGAAATCCATCTGTCATACCGCTCGGCAAGGATCCAGTCCAGGCCCTCAGCCTCGGTTCTCGTATCTACGTCAATAATAGTGGCGATAATACCGTGTCTGTCATCGATACCACCAAAAAAATCATCATCAAAACCATACCAGTCGGTGCCAATCCACTCTTTATGCACCTCGTTGGTCGTACTCTTTTTGTCCTCAATAATCAGGACAATACTGTCTCTATGATAGATACCAATACTGACACCGTCGTAAAGACTCTCTCAACCGATATTTCACCTTCGTTTGTCACTGTCCATACAGGCAAGCTGTATGTCCTCAACGCAAAGAGTAATTCTGTAAATGTTTTTGATATCAGTGCTCCGCAGCTCCTGGAATTCAACACACTCGAAGCATCAGGAACCTATGGCAACAATAGTACCATTACGCTCAGAGCCGCATTTGATACTGCGCCAGCTGCAGGATCGAGCATGAGAGTGACTCTCAATACCAACAAGAGCATCCTCCTCGACACGATACAAGGCAAATACCTCCTCGGGAAGTATACGATATGACCAGGGGAAAATGTGGATAAGCTCACAGTCAAATGGATAGACACAACAAATATCCGTAATAGCTCGGATATCCCAGGTGTGTACAGTATCCCTGACAAGAAAAATATCGCAGACCTCAAGACAATTACTATCAGAAGCACGGGCACACCCACTACTGCCCCTGTCTGCAAAAGTAGTGGATTTTATCGATTCTGTCCTGTCACCAAACAACCAGATAACATGGTAGAATATCAGACAGATCTCATCTGTGAGTGAATCATAGGGGGGTATCAGGTACAGAGAAGTACCAAGCGTATCAATCGCTATGACACGCTCAGCATGGCTGTCAGCATGCTCCGAGTACCCAATGAACAGGTGAGAGCGTATTCTGCTACATTTGAGGATATCACAGAGCCTATGAGGCCACTCATGCAGGTCGCTCTTGATAGCGGGCTCATCATGAGTACACGATTATTTGAACCAGCCAAACCCGTCACACGAATAGAAGCGTATACACTCCTCATGAAAAGTGTCTGTCTCGTCCCCCCGCAGTCATCTGCGGCACAGGAATGGACACAGGCTCTCCATGAGACTGCCTTTAACGCAGGAATCACCAACAAGCCTCTTTCCAGATTTAGACCATCAAGTGTTATCACAAAGGCAGAAGCATTTATGATAGCGTCTCGTCTCATCGACTGGGCAGACAAGACGGGAGGGTGTAAGCCACAGGTCTGTAGCGCGAAATAAGAGAGAGCTCCATAATCCCTGTTTGATTTTTGTAGTGAGATGCTACAATGGAGGTATATGATTTTATCAGATAAAAAACACTTCTACGCTGTCCTCCATACGCTCGGACTGACACAGCGCAATCTCCGAGATATTTCTCCTCTCAATATAGAGGAATACTACCAGAAACTCGACACCCAGAAACTGGTCGCAGCAGGCTTCAATATCGACAGAGCGATTTCTATAGTAGACAAAAAAACGGATAAAACTGTCGAACATGTCGAACGTACAATCGAGTCACTTCAAATACGCGTTGTGCATAGAGATGATGAGGATTTCCCATCACTGCTCCGAGAGCTTCCAGACTGTCCGACGATTCTCTATGTCCGCTGAATCCTTCCTCCCAATGATGCCCTGATCTCTATCGTTGGCTCCCGTAAACACTCTCAGTATGCGGTTTCTTGCCTGGACAAAATCATTCCCGACCTCGTCCGAGCAGGGTATGGAGTGATTAGTGGAGGAGCGTATGGGATAGACAGCGTCGCCCACGAGGTCACGCTCAAACATCAGGGATACACGGCAGCCGTCTTCGGGTCAGGAATTGATCTCTACTATCCACCATCTAATCGAGGATTATTTGACCAGATAGTTACTTCATGAGGGGCGCTTATCTCTCAGTTTCCACTCGGGATGATTGCCGAACCCTACAATTTCCCGATTCGTAATGCCATCGTCGCGGGTATGTCTCGCGGGACGCTCATCGCCGAAGCAGGCGAAGATTCATGAACCCTCATAACAGCTCGTCTCGCACTCGAGGCCAATCGTGATGCCTTCGTCATCCCAGCAGACATCACTCGGACAGGAGCTCTCGGGAGTAATAGTCTCATCCGTGACGGCCTTGGTAAGCTCATCACTTCAGCCGAGGATATCCTCTCGGAGTACCAGATTGTCGACAGACAGACATCACTTCTGTCTACTATGAGACCTGATTTTGCTGATCCAATACACGAATCTCTCTACGAAATACTCTGCCGAGATAGTGTCGACATTGATACACTGGCTCAGTCACTTCAACTCGATTCTCAGACTGTCATGATGTCCCTGGCGATGATGGAGATAGATGGGATTGTAACCAGTTCTGGCGGGATGTATCGAGTGAGCTAATTTTTCACGCAAATATTTGATTCTTCGTCCAAAGAGATGTAGGATGTGTGTATGCCAAGAAATAACTCATTTGACGGATTCCGTTCTCGTGAAAAGAATGATGCTCCAAGAAAGCCAAAGCTTCTAAAAAAGCTCTTCAAAGCTCGTGATATCGAGCCAAAGAAAAAAGAAGCAAGTATAAAACAGAGAAAAGTTGATAAAGAAGAGGCCAATCAAACAATCGAGCGAGGTGTTTCAGATTTTTCTTTTGGTCCGAGCAAATCTCGCCCTGATGGACGAGGACTTTTATGAAAATTTATCAATGCACTCAAGAGTGGCGGTGGAGGCGGGTGAAAAGGCGGTATTGTGAGAGGGGCTGAGACTTTTGAAGGAACGAACTATGTCATGGGATGACAATCTGAGAATGGTATTGATTGTTCTGGCCTCGTCGTCGAAGCCATGAGAAAGGCAGGGACACCTATTCCTGACATGACAGCAGCCGATATGAAGAGCAGGACACCGAAAATATCTCCTAATCAGGCTCAGGCAGGAGATTTACTACTCTGGGCGGATGGGTCACATGTTGAAATAGTGAAGAGCGTATCGGGGGACCAGGTTACTACTATTGGTTCTGCGAGCAGCAAGGGCGGAGTCGGAGAGCATACATATAATCTCTCAGGAAAAGCGATTCATAGAAATACTTTAGCGTAAAAATATGCCAAATCCAGAAACCTCTAGATGATCAGTTGATGTGTGAAATAACCACCGAGAAGTGGTCAATAAACCTTATAATGCAGGAGAAGTACAGAAAATATACCACCGAGAATCATCAGACAATCGCCAAAATAATAACATCTCAAACGCAAGAAGCCTGCTTTCTGCTCTCAATGGCTTTATGGCACCAGGATCGGCGAATACACTGGGCGGAGGATGAGCTGATTTGAGTAAATATATAGGCATCACAGAATGATCTGATCCAGAACAAATAACAGAATTTCATAAAGCTGCAGGACTCACAGCAGGTCCTGAAACTCCCTGGTGTATGTCATTTGTCCAGCATGTTTTGCGCAATGATATGGGACTCACAGATGCTCAGATAGGAGCACCCACAGCTTCTGCAGCTGATGGTCTCAAGATGGGTCAACCAGTAGCGCAACCGAGCCCAGGAGATATCGTCGTCGTACCTGGTGAAGGACCCTCAGGAAAACATATAGGTATCTGTAGTGGTCCAGGAAAATACATCTCAGGCAATACAGGAAATAAAGTCGCAGAAAAGCCAATTCCAGGAGGAGCAGAATATAGACACATAGGAGGCGGTGCTGGTGCTGATATGTGAGGGCAACAAATGATGGCTTAATTTTATCTATGGTACGCAATCACGAAAATTCTGGAATGTCAGAAACACCCGAACAAAACAACAACACCAGAAATGGTTCAAGTCTTCCTGAATGGAAACCGCCACACCAGGTAGGCAATGGGAGGACTTCGGAGAAATCATCTCTCGGTAATGAACTCGATCGTCAGCTGTGAGCGGGTGTATTACCCTGAAAACCAGGGGAATCGGGACCCAACTCTTTTAATACCAAGACCACAGGATACTGGCCAGTCTCAAAAGAACAGGCGACGGCAGAGAAGTGAGAGGCAGTTGCGGCAATGGAAGGAGGCGACAAGGACAGAGAGGGCAAGCCCATATACCCAATGCATACTATTGACGCTGTTGAACAAAAAATGAAATCTGGCGGTCTCTGACCAGAGGATTATGTGGCTGTTGCTATGGATAGCGATGCTTACCCGTATGGTACCAACCTCACGAGTCCTGCTTATCCCGGCATCCCTTTTCGAGTGGTTGATACTGGTGGAGCCTTTAAGTGAGCATGAACCACGAAAGTCGACATAGCAACGAGTAATCATGATCGGATGAATCAGCTCACTGCCGATAATGTCCAATTCAATAGAGCTGGAGGAGGACTTATTTAGTTTTACGCTGAGCCTTGAGGGCTATTTTTTTCCAGATTTTTTGGAGTTCGGTGATTGGTATAGTCTTTCATCCAAAAATTTCTTTCCAGGGAGGAAGCTTCCAATTGATGGATTTTCCGCCTGCATATAAGTATCCATGAATATCTCAATTATTTTTTATATCCAGAATCTGTCCATGGTAGGATAGAGTATCACGATTTCGAAAAGATGCCGTACCGCCTGTTGAGAGAGAAAATATAGTAGTTCTTCATACATAATAATCGCCATTACTTCCTATGAAGAGAGAGTCACCATCCACATCAAGTATTTGAATTGGTTCTTCACTCGTCATGCTTTGGGAGAAAGCTGAATGCAGAAGCCTGTGAGAACTTCATTCACTCGTTAAATAATAGTCTATTTGTCGACCATCGACATTTTTGATAGAGCCATGATCAGCTATCTCTTCTGGTTTTGTGATAGAGAAGTGTCGTGGTTCAGTAGTAGAATAAAAAGCATAATTATCGGGACGAAATTCCACAAGATTTATAGCATCGCGTGCATCTCGACAAGGCACCACCAGCTCATCAGAGAAGAATGGAGGCAATTCGTCTATTGGACGATATCCCGAGAGTACTCTGTCGCCCATTATTGTACCACGAGAATCCCATCCACCGAGGATATTATCAGCAGAATCATAACGGAGCTCGAGCGTGTAGGGATTGTCACCCTGGACACCATGTTCATCCTGCTTTGTTTCTGTTCTATTCCAGGTATGCAGTATTCGAGAATTTCCGCTGAGACATGATTCCCGAAAACGAATATTATTTCTCTTTCTGATTGCTTCTTGTTGGTGTGCTTCTATGTATTTCCATATTTCTGAGGCACTTACTTTGCCAGGCTCGTCTTTCCTGTGGCGTGTGTGTTCCTTCATAATTCCGGCTATAGCCCCCAGTTCATCGTATCTGTCTTCTCCTCATACCTGGAATTCTTCCACACCCGATGATATCATCTGTGCCAGCTCTTCATCCTGGCGAGCCCTCTCATCCATAAAATCACAGAAGAGACGATGATTCACTAAATCCATCACAGCTCCACCCTTTTGGGATGTGAGAGCGTCTTGTATGAGTGTTAATTCTTGAGTTGTGAGAACCACTCTTCCAGCGATGAGACCAAGGATTTTTTCTCGTAAGAGAGTTATATCGTGACCGAGAGAATCCACAGTCCGTGCAATGCCTGTTGCGAGGAGTTTTTTTGGATTTCTAGACACTTGTTCCAGAGCGGAGAGAGTATTTGTCATACCTCCATACTATTCACCGGTGGGCATTGTCAATAACTAGATGATGATTCTGGCTATTATCTAAACTTGAATACTTTTGCTTTCTGAGATTCGATGTAGATTGCCTCATTCTCGGTATACGCATCATCACGGAGAAAGGCGTATATCTGAGGAGTGTCGAGGAATCATTCACACTGGTCTATGAGAGAGATGTCATCTTGAGAGAGAGGGGCAGAGATAGTTGTTTTTTTATTGTTTGCTCGAGAGAGTCGTATATCCTGGAGATAGTGTGACATGACGACGAGACCATCGCGTGCTTCGAGACAGACGGGTGGCAACCATTGTGATGTGAGAGAATTCCCCAGCATAGCCTGGTAGTGTCGCAAGAGACAAGCAGAGCGGTATTCTTCCCGGAGCCAGAATCATGAGAGCTTGCTCATATCTGCGACGAGCACATCAATATGACAGTCTGACTTTGTTTGGACGACGTTTTTTATATATTCTTCGACACAGCGAGTTCGGAGTTTTTCTCGTATTGAGCGTCACCAATGTCCACGTATAAGTGCACAAGCGCCTGGATCCTTTACCGTCCTCGCATAGGCACTGACGACTCTTCCCTGTACTCTGTATGCTATGCCCTGTAGCCCTCCATCGTTTGGAAGAGAGAGGTGCACTGTTATACCGATGAGCAGCAGAGACAGGATGAAGAGAATGATTTTTTTCATACGAGACGAGGTCAGAAATTATCTAGAGGAGATAGGATTGTATTTTTTGAGCCATCATGGTCATATCTTCTTCACTTTCTGTGTGTGCGAGACTAGCATTCATGTCTCCAGATTCAAAGAGGGGAATGAGATGGAGATGAGTATGATCGGTAACGCCAAATCCCTCTACCATAAATCATATACGATTCGCCCGTGTGGCTTTTTTTATGGCAGGAGCGATGATATTTTTTGATACTTGCATGAGATGGAGGTAGAGTTCAGAAGGGAGCTCGAGAATATCTCCGATTTCTTGTTTGGGGATGACGAGTGTGTGTCCGAGATGAAATGGTTCTATTGAGAGAAATGCATATATATGAGCATCTTCGTAGATTCTGTAGGATGGGATATCTCCCTGAATGATTTGTGTGAAAATAGAGACCATGAATGCATTATAGCCTAAATGCGGAAAATTAAAGCACAAAAGAAACATAGAAAAACTTCGTACCACACCATTTCTAGCAATAGATTCGTTTGATACTTTTTATCGAAAAAGTATCCAAAACGATTCAGGGGACACAAACTCGCTCT
>Ga0172380_10002171_pt1 | contig 31309 bp, 24 predicted proteins | sample Leawe162metaG_FD_119747 | JGI IMG/M metagenome (GOLD analysis project Ga0172380, IMG submission 119747) | Leachate microbial communities from a municipal landfill in Southern Ontario, Canada - Leachate well 162 metaG | ecosystem: Engineered > Solid waste > Landfill > Unclassified | place... | reverse complement strand
TAACCGTCTGGCATCGCGTTTGCGTTCATCTCAAACAGATCGTCGCCGGAATTGGCCCGCCACAATCAACCCGTTTGCTCGGCAATCATGCAAATGGAATCGGTTAACTACGGTTTTTAGGATGACGCCTATTCGCAGGGCCGAGGAGTTTGCCGACACGCCAGACCGCAACAGGAGGCTACTGGAAATCTGTCTGGCGACCGGCGCCAGCGATTATTTCAGCGGTCCCAGCGCCGCAGCCTACCTAGATCATGAAATGTTCCGGCAGCATGGCGTGCGCATCCATTTGTTCAACTTTTCCGGCTATGCCGAGTATTTCCAGCCATTCCCACCATTCGATCATCACGTCAGCATACTCGACCTGATCTTCAACACCGGTGATCGGGCTCGCTCGCTGTATCGCTCCAGTCAACTGCTGGCTGGCACGTTCACGACTTAGTCGACGAGCCGCGACAGGATCACAGCATCTTCCTGACAAGAATCGTAAACTCGAACAAGCCGTAGTCGTGAAGTAGCGCGACATTCCTCGAGAATTTCGACTTGCAATGGTCGAACAGCTGCAACGGATCGGCATAGTATAAGTTGACGCGCATTCGCTCGCGATCGGAATACTTGGTCAGGCAATTGAAGGCAAAGCCACGTGACGAGGAGGCATCCAGAAGCTCGAGCATGCGCCATATCCAGGCCCGCCAGGTCTCATCCGGAGTTTGTTGCCGCACGTTGAATATCCCGCTGGCCAGCGAAAAGTCTGCCACCCGCTCAGGGAGAATGCCCTGCACGAACCTGGCCCTCCCCGAACCTGCGTGCAGCTCTTTGGCGGCCTCGATCATGGGCCCGGAAATGTCGGTCCCGAGATAGTCGCAATCAAACTGCTCGCGCAGCAGATAGGAATACAACTGGCCATAGCCGCAGCCGAGGTCGTTGATGCTGCACGGGGTCGCGGCATCGCACAGCTTCAGGAGTTGGACGAAGCGCAATTCCTGAGAATCCGGACCATTCCAGTCTACGCCAACCGGTGTCGCGCCATGCATGGCGATCTTGCCGCTGTAGTACCGCTCAACGTCAGCCAAGCCGGCTGCCGCCGCTATTGCCACGACACCAGACCCCGTCACTGGGGTACTGTCATCTTCATTCATGGCAAAGCATGGCCATAACGATACATGTCGAGCAGTTCTGGCGGAATACCCCAATCGTGAGCGCCGACTCGATCATGAAGCTCTTCAAGTTCTTGACGGTACATCCTTTCTAATTGCCCCGGCATGCGGCTCTGCGGCGGCGAAAAACCGTGCTGGTAGGCAGCGCTGATCATGTGGCGAACCGCCTTGCTGATGGCCTGCTCCCTGCCGAGCGTCCTGAGCGGCACTCTCTCCGGCGAAAATCGAGCAAAGTCAGCATCCACCGTTTCGTCCAATAGAAGCGAAACCATTTTCTCGGAAATCACCGGGGACAAATGGAAGCCGTCCCGTTTGGTGCCGCTGGCAATAAACAAATTGGCAATGGAAGTCTGGCCGAGCAACGGATAGGTATCCAGGCTCGTGGGCCGCCAGCCAACATTGACCCGGCGCAACTCGGCCCGATAGAAGTTGAAATTGACCTGCTCTATGGCCGCTTGCAGCAGAGACTCCACGCTGGTTAGACGCGCATGATACAGCGGTACCGGAGACATGTAGTTGCTGGCGCCAACCAATATCGAATCGTCGGTGAAGTACGGAACGCTGTAGATTCCGCAGGCCAGGCCGCGATTAGGCGTGCGAATACATTTTTGGTGGGGAAACTCGGGACTATTGATTTCCAGAGACACGCCGACACCGTAAAACACACGCTGCACTTTGATACCGAGCTCGCTCTTCTCAAGAAGATCGCTTACGCTCGCGCCGTTCGCCAGCAGAAACTTGTCAGCGTTGATCGTTTGGCCATCGTCGAGCATCACACCATCGATCGCGGAACCTCGCCCAATGACTCTTTCTACCTCGCAATCGACGAACATGACATTGGCAAACGTCGATAATGCCGCCTCGATCGCCTGAAGGATCAGCCTGGGATTAAGATAGCCCTCGTTGGGAATGTAGAGCGCGCGGATCGCCCGATGCCGCTGTGCCGGCATGTAGTTGGGGATGTCGCGTGGTGACACCAGGTCGAAGGGCTCATCAAACTCCTTCAGCGCGGCGAGGATCGCTTCGAAATTCTCGTCGTCAAGATCATCCGCTGCCGTGTTGTTGACAACGTAGGTACCCAAACCGAAGCACCCTCCACCGCAGGTTCCCTCGCATTTCTTGCAGGCCTCCGGCAGTCTGGAGCCGGCGACCTTGATGATATCCGTGACGAACTTCGGCCACATGCGCGTGGCCAGATGGCTCAACTCGAAACGATAAAGGTCGATGCTGGAGTCGAGAGATCCCGTTTCAATCTCGGCAAAGGAGTTCAACATTGCGGCGGCGGCCATTGTTGCCGACCCCGGCCGGCTCCTCTTGCCAATGATCGTTATTCGATCGCCTGATGCTGATCTCTGCGCCAGGCGATACGCGGTCGTGAGCGCAATTATTCCGTTGCCGACGATAGCGGTATCCATGTCACTTGCTCACGATCATGTAGCAGAGCGACGGGTAGCTGCGCGCCTTATGCAGCTGATGTGGTAGGACATTCAATATACGGGAGATATAGTGGCTACCCTCAGCAGGAATATCATCCCGCGTAAGTTGCCAAAAAGCGATTACACCGCCGGGCACAACCCGCTCGACAATTTGGCTGAACGCAAACTCGGTAGGCTCAAGGGAATTTAGGTCGAGCCATGCCAGCGCCACCATCTCATTCGGGCACTGGCGCAGGAAAGCGGGCAGTGTCTCCCGGCAGTCACCTTTGATTACCGAATGCTTGCCGTAGATATGCCCCATGGCATTGTTGCGCTCATGCAATTCGAGTAGCTCCCGTAACAGGACATCGTAGCCTTCCGACAACGTGTACGTGCCATCACGAACGGTCGGCGTAAGCTTGTCGCGTTCGGTGAATCCGGAATAACCTTCAAACGTATCGAATGCAAGAATTCGCCTTTGAAAATTCAGCGGCTCATAAATTGCGCGCAAGTTCTCGCAGATAACCGCGGTCTGGCCGCGCCAAGTGCCAATATCAAGAATGGAGCCCGGCAAGTCTAGTATCCTCTGGTAGATCTCCTGAACAGCAAGTAGACGAGCCAAGAGCGAACCCGGAATAAACAAGCCCAGCGATCGCTGCTTCTCCTCTTCTGTCCCGGGATAGATCTTGCTGACCGAGGACAATTTTTGCCGAGCCTCCAACTGAGCTTTATTAGAATATGACATACGCGCCGACTCATGCATAGATGCTATCCTTGTCTCGAAGACTTTGACGAACTGTTGGGCGACGTCTATCGTCCTCCGGTCGCATTGACGATTTCGGCAATGTGTTCGCGATAGGCACGGCCGACACGGCCGTTGACACTCCAGTACTGCTCCATAAAACGGCTAGCCGCATTGCCCACAAGCACTCGGAAGCTGTCGTCCCGGATCAATCTGTCGACCATCTCAACATATTCATCCGCCGTGTCCGCGAGCATGATCAGGCTCTCGCCAGTCGCCGGATGGCGAAAGATTTCTCGGGCAGCCGCAAGCTCGATGTCCGTCTCGGAGGAATCCCGCACTTGCCTAAGGTGCGGCGCCATGCCGATATTATCGGACTCTGGACTGCGCTTGAGCACGTACGCCCGACCGGCGAAGAACGTCTCGAACATGGTCGTGCCTGCCGGTTGGTTGAATGGATCAAGGTGGATGTCGATCACCTTGGCGAAGACAAGAGTATTGACCCAACCCATGTACTTGCATTGCGCCGCGATACCCCGCGCCTCAATCAATATAGAGACAGCCACTGGAGGGACATCCCCCTTGCCAAACCAGAGGAAGACAGCCTGCGGATGTTTCTTGAGGATACGCGCCACCGCGTCCAACAGCGCACCGTCAATCTTTACTGGGCGGGATATCGACCCAAGGATGATGCGAAACTTGCCATCCAGTATCGCGGCGCGTGCAGCCGCGACCATTTGATTGAACTGCCCCTCTTGGTCGGCTGCCCCCTTGGGAAAGTTGTTGATCAACGATGGCGGTACGGTTCGCCAAGCGCGCCCATCTACCATCTTCCATCCTCGGACAAGAGCGGCGTGCATGAAATAGGCGTCGATCCGCGGGACATCAAGGGTATGAAATGTCGGCGCATCAAACAACTGCACCGGCGCAAGCCCTATGGACGACATCAGGCTGACCAACCACTCGAAGCTGGAAAAGTAGAAAGCGACGGCCACTCCGTCCTGCCTTGCCTTTACCCGCAGATCGAGCAGGCGTCCTCGCAAGTCATCCTCGGCAAAGGGCCGGCTGCGCTGCTCGTCCATGCCCACCAGTGGAATTGCATGGCGGAGGCAGATTTCCCGAAGCGACGGCGCAGTCGCCGACAGGCAATAGACAACGGGTGCAAACTCGCGCCCCTGTGCCATGGTGAACTCCGTGACGATCGTTTCCATGGCAATGAGGCCGGAGCCAACGATGGACGTATCTACGATCAGCGCCACGACAAGTCGCTCGCCTTCCCCGCCAGGTGGCAGCAGCGGTGGCAATGCAGCCCGTTCGCGCTCGCCGGCCGCGACAAACAGCGGATTGAGCTTGGCCATGCAGCGGGCCCACTGCTCTCGCGTATGCGGCTGGAGGGCCGTGGCAACCCAGAAGAAATGGCTGATCTTGTCGGCCAGAAGGTAGTCGTGCCGATCCAGCGCTTCCTCGATCGCCGGCAGCGCCATATTTGCCGTGCAAGCATGCTTCCATGACTCCGGCGATTCGATAGTCAATCCAGCCATGCCCAGGAAGCTCAACTTGCTGTCAATGCCAATATCCGGATCCCGAAGCAAAGTCAGGGCTTCCTGCCAAAGGTCATCGGTAAAGGGTTCGCCCAAGCATTTCAGAACCAGCCGTGCCGCCAACGAATACTGCCGCGCCGCAGTCCAGGCGGAACTGGCCGCCACCTCGGCAGGCAACCTTTCCAGCGCATTCTTGAAGCAAACACGCGCTTCTTCCCAGCGCTTTGTCCTCCAATACAACAGCCCGCTGCCAAAATGCGGGGTCCAGTCGCTCGGATCGAGCAAGATCAATCTGCGCTGCAGTTCAAGGCATCGACCGTACTCGAGCGACTCCCACTTCAGGCTAGCCAGGCAGGACAGCGCCCGGACGTGCTCGGAATCAAGGCAAAGAACCTGCTCATAGCACTCGGCGGCGGCCCCGTAGTCGCCCTGCACCTCGTGCCGTGATGCCTGGTCCATCAGTGTCTTGATTGCCGTCGGCCGACCCAGACTGAGCGGGCTAGGCTGCGGTAACGTGTAACTGAAGTTGAAGAACTCTGTGGCCTTCTTCATTTGGCGCCATATCCGCGGGTCGGTGAAACGTTCACCCCGCCTTCGCTGGCGCAATAGCGTCGCCACATATCGCGGTATGTGGCTTCCATCTTGCGCGCGAAAGCCGGAGCGTCGCACAGCGACGATCCCACCAGGCGCTCACGCAGCGTCAGGCGCATCTCGGCCAGGCGCACGGTATCGATCGCCAAGGCGGCGGCAATGCTCACGTAGGCTTCGACATCGGGCGCGATCAGTTCCTCCATTCCGATCTGAGTCAGCAGGCTCGCACCTACCCGCGCCGCGTGGCGATCGCCGCAAAGGGTGACCACCGGCACCCCCATCCACAGCGCTTCGCAGGTCGTCGTGGTCCCGTTGTAGGTCAGGGGATCAAGAGCGATGTCGACTTGACTGTAGGTCCTCAAGTGGCTGACCAGGTCCGGCGCCAGTCCATGCAGCGTCACCCGCTCGGTGTCCACGCCGCGTCGCTGCAACTGTTCGAGAAAGGCGTCCCTGCTGCGCGCGTCGCCAAAGCGCTTGCCCTTGAGCAGCAACTGCGAAACGGGCACCCGGTCGAGCAGCGTGGCCCAGGCGTCGAGGGTGGCCGAGGACAGCTTGGCCGGATTGTTGAAGCAGCCAAAGGTGATGCGCCCACCCGCCAGGCCGGGTGGCGCGCTTGGCGGCAAGACCACCGTCGGCACGCCGTAGCAGAGAAAGCCGCTCTCCAGCCGCATGAGGGTCTCGCTCGCCCAGGCGTCCGCATCACCCGGGGGATCGGTCACGGCATCCACCAGGCGATAATCGATGGCGCTCAGACCGGTGCTATTTGGATAGCCGAGCCAGGTCACCTGTACCGGGGCCGGTTTGCGCGCGAAGACGAGCAGTCGGTTCTTTGCCGTGTGTCCGGTGAGATCGACCAGTATGTCTATGTTGTCATCGGCGATACGCTGGGTGAGCGCCTCGTCGGACAGGCCAACGGTCGAACACCAATGCTCCGCGAACCCCTGCAGGCGCGCCGTGACCGCATCCGGCCGCTCCACCCCGGCGTAGCAGAAGACCTCCATCCGCTGACGGTCGTGTTCGCGCAACAAAGGTTCAAAGAAATACGCCACGGAATGCTGGCACAGGTCGGGCGACACGTAGCCAAGACGCAGCCGCCTCTGCGGGCTCCTGTCGCCCTCACGGTGCTCGCGGCAACCCTGCGCGGCTCCCTGCCGCAGCTGCGCAGCCCAGCGGAGGTGCTCGGCGTGAACCTCGGCCGCGCTCAGATGCTCAATGTAATTGAGGCACAACAAGCTGCTGGAGTGGGTCTCCGGCTTGTCCGGCTCTATCTCCAGTGCCCGTTGAAAGCTGGTGATGGCCTCATCGAGACGGCCCATGTCCATGAGGGCATTGCCCAGGTTGTTGTGCGCTCCGGCGAAATTCGGTTTGGCCTTCAACGCGGCTCGAAAGCAGGTCTCAGCCTCCTCCAGGCGATCCAACTCCTTGAGGACGTTGCCCAGCCCGAAATGCGCATGGGCATAATCGGGATTGAGCTGCAACGCGCTACGGTAGCTCTTCTCGGCGCCACCCAAGCGGCCCCTATCGTAGAGCAGCAAGCCCAGGTTGTAGTGCGCCACCGCAACGTGGGGGCTGATCTGCAGCGCGCACCGGTAACTATCCTCGGCCTCGCTCAAGCGGCCCATATCCTTGAGGACATTGCCCAGGTTGAAGTGCGTCTTGTCGAGACCCGGATTGAGCTGCAGGGCTTTGCGATAGCTGGTCTCCGCCTCTTCCCGTCGACCCAGTTCGTCGAGTATGCCGCCGAGGTTGCTGTGCAGCTCCGCATCCCCGTGCAGCAGGGCTGCCGCCTGCTGCAGCGGGCCCAGCGCGTCCGCGCTTCGCCCCAATTGGGCAAAAGCCACTCCCAGAGCCTTCCAGCCATTTCCGTCGCGCGGATAGCGCACCGTCAACTCCTTCGCAAGGACGCTCGCCTCCAGGCACCGTCCCGCGGCCAACAAAGCGACCAGTTCGCTTATCTGTTGCGAGGCGATGCGCACCCCTTTGTGCATACCGGCTTTCATGGACGAACTGACCACTTTGGCCGGCTTGGGCTGGAGTCTGCTCTTGCTCATATCGCGCACCCGTCCGTGCATCCTTAGCGGGTAGCGATCAAGTTCAGACTGATAGGGAAGCCATAAGGCTTGTAGTCGCTGGTGTCTGAAAATATGCCGAAGCTGCCGACCCTGGCCCCACCCGAAAACCCGGCCTCTTGCAGCAGAGCAGTGAGAATTTGCTGATTGAAGCCTACGTAATGGTAGTCGAATGCATCGACCTGCCCGCCGAGCATCATCCGCATCGCATGCCACTTCTGCTCGAAGGATGCCAACGGGTTGATGAATAGGTGACACAAGATGTCCCAGTCCGGCACCGAAACCAGAAACTGGCCACCCGGCTTGAGGATTCTTCGAATGCCGATCAAGGTTTCCTGAACATCCTGTTGACGCACGTGCTCAAGAACATGGCTTGCATAGACCTTGTCAAAGGACTCGTCGTCAAACTGACGCAGGTTGGAAATATCCCCCAGGAAATCCACATGCTCACCCGCCTGAATGTTGAGGATCTTCCAGCCACGCCTCTTCTGCTTGCCGCCGATGTGCAGGTTCATGGCGTAGCCTCCATTCTCAATTTGACTTGGCCGAGTCGCGTCGCCGGGGTAGTGCCATCCCATTCAGAACGACGGCGTGCCCGTCGCCCGCGACAGCGGCGGGGTGACCAGCCGTTTCTCGATCACCAGCATACTGTCGTAGAAGTGCATGCCGAAGGCCGACTGGGTGAAGGGGGTGACGCGAAAACTCTCAGGATCCTTGCTGTGCCAGGCGTGGAGTTCGTCGATCAGGCGCTTCGCGTATTCGATGAAGGTATGGGGGTTGCGGTAGGCACCACCCCACTCCTTCCAGTAGGAGGTATGCAGGTCTTCGCAGACATAGAGTCCATCCCGGCGGACATGCCGGTACAGCTCCTCGAAGCTGACGATCTGTTGCGGCATCGTGTGGCCGCCGTCGTCGAGCACGATGTCGAACGGGCCGTGCTTGGCAGCCAGCTTCTTGAGGAAATCCCTATCCTCCTGGCTGCCGATCTCGATGGTGATGTTGTCTTCCTCGAAGTCTTTGCACTTCGGGTTGATGTCCACGCCGATGATCTTCGCCCGCGGCCCGAAGTAGTTCTTCCACATCTGCAGGCTGCCCCCGTGAAACACCCCTATCTCGAGGAACTTGATGTCCCTGTTGCGGTAGGCGGCAAAATGCTTTTCATAGATGTCGAAATAATGCATCCATTTGAAGATCAGCCGCCCCGAGTTGCTGGCGAAGTAATCGAACAAGTCTGTACTTGGCGCAGCAGTTGACGCCTGCCGGAGGGTGAAATCCGGGGCGCTCGAAGCGTAGTCCGGCTTGCCTGCCTGCCCCTGCTTGGCGGTCGTGGCCGCCTTGGCGCTGCGGCTGCGTTTCTTAACGGCAGGCGCCGTTGGTGCAGCAGGGACAGCTTGGGATTTGGTGCTGCGCTTGCGCTCAGCCATGGGTGACTCTCCTCTTGCGTTGCGGTTTTTGGCTCTTGCACCATTCCTGCCAGATCCGGCGCAAGCCGGCCTCCAGGTCCTTGGTCACCAGCGGGCCGTCCATCAGCGGCGAAGCCTGCATGTCAGAGCGCAGACGACGACGGATCTCGGCCAGAGTGGGGATGTCTCCGGCCCAGCGTTTGGCGATGGCGACGTATTCGTCCTGCGTCTGGGCGACGAACTCGGGAAGACCGACGCTGGTGATCATCGATGTCGCCGAGCGATGAATTGGACTGGGCCCGGCTAGGGTGATCACCGGCACCCCCATCCACAGGGCGTGGGCCGTGACGGTCGCCCCGGTGTACGGGAAGGAATCGAGAACGATGTCAATCTCGGAATGGAACTCGCAATAGGCCTTGAAGGGCTTGCGCCCCATCAGGCGCAAGCGTTCGACCGGCACGCCGCACTCGGCGCAGGTCTTCTTCACCTGCGCGTTGAGCACCTCGTCGTTGTCCTTGCCGCCGGTGGCGACATAGAGCAGGGCGTCGGGAATTTCCTCCAACAGCCGCCCCCATAGCGTGAACACCCGGGGATTGATCTTGCCGAAGGCGTTGAAGGAGGCGAAGGAGAGGAAACCGTTCTTGAGCGCCGGCGCTTCCGCCACGGGCAGGTCCACCGCCTCGTCGGAGGGCCGGTAGCACCAGTGGCTGGCGATGCGCAGGAGCTTTTCCGAATGCAGGTGTTCGGTCATGCCCACCGGATCCATCATCGCGTCGGTGATGCGATAGTCGATCGCCGACAGACCCGTGGTGGTGGGCATACCGATTGTGGTCATCTGGATGGGCGCAGGCTTTCTGCCGAACATGTAGAGGCGATGGTAGGCGGTGTGGTTGGACAGATCGATGAGGATGTCGATGGCGTCCAGACGGATCATTTCCACCAGCGCGTCGTCGGAAAGATCCACCGCCCAGCGCCAGTGATCGGCCATCTTCATCATGCGCCCGGTGGTGGCGTCGCCGTTCTTCTGGTTGGCGTAGCAGTAGACTTCGAACGCCTCGTGATCGTGATTGGCGAGCAGGGGTTCGGCGAAAAAGGCCACCGAATGGCCGCGCAAGTCACCCGAGACATAGCCGAGCTTGATGCGGCGTTTGGCATCGGGCTTATTGGCATACTTGAAGCCCGGCGGCGGCGCCCGCCAGCTCAGGAAACGCTGGTCCCAGGACTTGTAGGCGTCGGCGATCTGCTCCGGCGTCAGCTCAGGATCGTAGTTGGAGCAGAACAGCAGGCCGGATATGGCGTCGGGGTTCTGCCCCTCCTTGGCGAGGATCTCGCGGAAGATGGCGTTGGCGCCGGTGATGTCGCCGCGCCGCAGTTGCAGATCGGCACGGGCCTGGCGCAGGCTCATTGAATCCGGATCGAGCAGATCGGCGCGATCGAGAATTTCTTCGGCCTCCTCGAACTCGCCCGCCTCCTTCAAGAAACCGTAGAGGTTGATGTAGGGCGGCAGCCACTTCTCGTCGTGCTCTATGGCCTTGCGCAGCAGATCCTTGGCTTCATCGACCTTGCCCTTTTCCTTGCGCAAGCCGGCCAGGTGGGTCAGCGCCCCCGAATGCTTGGGGTCGTATTCCAGGCAACGCTCGTAACAGCGTTCGGCGTCCTCGTTCTGGCGCAGCGCCTGGTAGGCGTTTCCGGCAAAGAACCAGGCAACCGGGGTCTCGGCGTCCAGGTCCAGGGCGCGACGGAAATAGAACAGGGACTCGCCCGGATTGCCCATGCCCTGAACCGTGATGCCGAGATTGACGCACAGGGTCAGATCGTTGGAAAACAGCGAAAAGCCGCGCTTGAAGAACTGCAGCGCGAGATGCGGCGAGCCCCCCTCCTGCGCCCGGATGCCCAGCCGGCTCAAGGCGTCCGCGTCCTCGGGCAGGGTCTCCAGCAGCTTGTTGACGAGGGTCAATGCCGCCCGCGGATCGCCCATGTGGCTGATGCAGATGGCGATGTCGACGCGCGGTCGCGGATCGTCGGGTGCGACTTCGAGCGCGGCCTCGAACCAGCTCATGGCGGCGGGAAAACGCGACAGGCCGCGCAGCACCTCGCCCATCAACTGCCGCGCCTCGGGGAGATCGGGGGCTTTGCGGGCCAGACTCTCGGCGTGGGTAAGCGCAGCCTCGAATTTCTTCTGGCGTATCAAGGCCTGCAACAGGTTGACCAAGCTAGCGGTGTCTTCCGGGGCCAGGGCCAGGGCAGCCTCGGCGTGATCCATCGCCTCTTCCGGCTTGAGCGCGGCCAGGCAGGCGGCGGCCCGCGCGCTCAGAAAGCGCGCCTCCTGCGGCCTCGCTGCCGCCGCCGCGGCAAATTCTGCCTCGGCGCCGGCAAAATCCTTCGCTACCATGGCGCAGGCACCGCTGTAGAACAAGGCATCCGCGTCTTCGGCGCTGGCCTTCAGCCGCAAGTCTATGGCCCGGCGCGCCGCCGCCATGTCGCGGGCGTTGATCAGTTCCTCTATCCGCTCGTCGCTTGGGAAGTGGCTGCGCCGCGCCGTCGCCCGGCGCAGGGACTTAGTCGTCATGGTCCGGCAACACCTCCGCCAGCGCCGGGTTGAGCTTCCGCGCCCGGCTGAAGCAGGCATTGGCCTCGCCGCTGCGCGTGGCCCGCAGCAGCACGCCTAGGTTGAACCAGGCTTCGGCGTAATTCCCGTTCAGTTCCAGCGCACGGCGGTAGCTGGCCTCGGCAGCCTCTGCATCGCCTGCCGACTGATGCGCGAGCCCCAGGTTGTTGAGTGCCTCGGGCGACCCCGCCATGTGTTCGACCGCCGCGCTGAAGCTGGCCACGGCCTGGGCCGCCTGACCCGCGTTGAGGGCCATCACGCCCAGTTCGTAGTGGGCGGGGCCCAGCTTGGGCTCGAGCATGGCGGCCTGGCGCAGGAAGCGTCTGGCCTCCTCGCCCGCCCCCTGGCGCAAACTGGCCAGGCCGAGGAAATAATAGGTCGAGGCGTCGTCGGCGCGGTAGGACAGCGCCTCCTGGAAGCGGGCTAGGGCCGCCTCGACGTCTCCCAGGTCGAGCAGGGCTCGGCCTCCGGCCTGGGCCAGCGCCGGCAGCAGATCGGGAGCGTCCCTGACCCGCTCGAAGTGCTTGAGCGCCAATTTCGGCTTGCCCAGGGTCGCCGCCGCAAGGCCGCGCAGGAACCAGCCGTGGGCATGATCGGGGCGCGCCTTGACGAGGCGCGCGCACAGCGCCTCGGCCTCGCGCGGTCGACCTTCGCCGTAGGCCTGCCAAGCCAGGCTCATGATCTGCTCGGCGCTGCGTACTCGGGGCGCTTCGGTACTGGTCTTGGGTGTGCTTTTCCGGGTCACGCGCGACAACTCCTCATGAAATGCGGCAAGTCTGGCAAACCCTCTCTAAGCAAGCCTTGCGCCAGCTTGGGCCAGAAACCGCGTCCGCCCCTGACGCCGACTTGCAGATCACGGCGACAAAAAACCCCGGCCGAGGGGCGGGGTTTTTTGCCGGGGCGTCAGTCTCGCGCCGGATGCGATACAGCTACCAGAGTCGCATCAGTCCCGACTTCCCGCCGATGATGTTGCCGGCGGAGTTGAGCGCATTCTTGGCCGTATAGAGGTTCGTGCAAAGGTTGGCCTTAGTGATCGCCGAGGCCGCAACCGTGTTGCCGGCGGCCCCCGCGATGGGAATCGAAAACGCGGAGAAGGTGTAGAAGGAAGATGTCGCCGAAAAGTTCTTGGCGTTCCACGCGGCGCTGCCAACCGAAGCCGTATCGGAGGCCGTCGTGCCTGTCTTGGTGCGCCAGTAGACGTCGTCGGTCGCCGAATTGTCGGTCCAGGTGTCCGGCTGGACAGAGAAGCTGGCGTACTGCATGTAGTCGTTGGTGTCGAGGGTCGCCGAGAAGGTGACGTCGCACGCGACGCTGGAAACCGTCCCCTGCTGAGTGAATGACAGCTTCAGCCCAGCCGTGTCGCCGCCGTACCAGGACGAAGAGAAACTCGCAGCGTTAGTGGAATCCACCTCCGACGATCCAATGCCGGCGGCATTCAAAGTACTAAACTGAACGGAACCCGTAGCGGCGTCGGCGGCACCACTGAAGGACCACCCCGCCCCGCCCGCCGCCGCATTCACCGTGCCGCCCAAGCCGTAGGCCCAGGTGCTGATCGTGCTCGACTGATACATTTCGAGCAGCAGCACGCCGGCGGAGGTAGTCATGGAAGGAACGAAGGCCGTGTAATTGACGATGTTGCCGTTTACCTTGTAATACAGTACCGGCTCGGCGAAAGTGTGCAAGTCCGCGCTGCTGGCGCCCAGGGAGGCCGCCATCAGGCCGATGCCGAGGCTGGTCTTGATTACAGAATGCTTGCTCATGGAATTTCTCCTAAAAGTTTTTGTACCGCATCGAAGCCGACCGACATCTGCCGCCGAAAGCCAACCATCGTCATGCCACCGTCCCCAAGCTGAACTCCCAGCCCCGCGTCGACCTTATCGGCATCCCGTCAGGAAACTTTAGGCAAGTTTTCGGAATCTTTCTCCGATCCGCCGACCAGGGACAGGATTTCCTCCGTAAACTCCCGCGAACCGACCTTTGACGCTCGCATAGTACTATAGATTTATCGCCTCGAACTGTGACAAAATTGGCAAGGAGCGCCATTATTCGTGCTCAATTGTCCCTTTGCCGCAGACTCGCCTATGACCACGTCCAAGTCCGTCCAAGCGCCTGCCGCGAGCGTCACGCAGCAGGAATCGTGCCCACCGTCAGCGGCGTCTCCCGCACCGGGGGCCGCCCCGTCCTCGATAGACCTGAGGCGGGTGATGGAGCAGTTGCAGAGCACGGACGCCGAGATCTTTCGCGCGGCCACCGAGGCCCTGGCGCAGGTTCTGGCAGCGGAACCGGAACACGGTCTGGCGCTGCTGGGCACGGGCATCGCCTGTGCGCGGCGACAGGAGTGGGATGCCGCCCTCGAGTATTTCGAGCGCGCCATCGCCGCCGATCCCAAGCTGGCGCCGGCGCACTCCAATCTCGGCAACCTGCACCGGCTGGCCGGCCGGCGCAAGGAGGCGGTCGCCGCCTACCGGCAGGCGATCCGCTTGCAGCCGGGCCTGCCCGACGCCCACTACAACCTTTCCGTATTGCTGGGTGACGAGGGCCTGATGAAGGAGGCGGAGGAATCGGTGCGCCGCGCCCTGCTCTTCCGCCCCAACTATCCGGAGGCCCACAACAACCTGGGCCACCTCCTGCTGAAAAGCGGCAAGGTCGAGCAGGCGCTGTCGCATTTTCGCCAGGCGCTAGTGTGGAACCCGGAACTCGTGCCGGCGCGCAGCAACCTGATCATGGCGCTGTATCGCCTGGGGCGCAGCGTCGAGGCCCAGGCCGAGGTGGACAGACTGCTGGCCGAACACCCGGATGACCTGCAGGTGCTGCGCGTGCAGGCAGCGGGCCTCGCGCAGCAGGGGCGGCTCGATGACGCGGAAGCGATAAACCTGAAGCTCATGGAATTGCAGCCCGACGCAGCCGACGTGCAGTTGAACCTCGGCGAGGTATTGCTGGCGCGCGACGACTACGAGGGAGCCCTGGCCTGCTACCGCGAACTGCTGGCCAAGCGCAACCTGCCCCCGGCCATCGCGGTGGGCGCCATGGCCAACGTGATGTTGGCGCAGGGCAACTATTCGACGGCGCGCGAACTCTACCAGCAAGCGCTGATGCTCGACGCGCGGCTGCCACCGCTGATCCTGGGGCTGGCGCGCACCCTGCTCGAATCGGGCGAACTGCGCCACGGACTGGAAACCCTGCGCCGGGTGGTGCAGCTGATGCCCAGCGCCGCCGACATCCATTCGTCACTGCTCCATTTCCTGCGTTTCGACCCGACCTGCACCAGGCTTGAATGGCGGGCCGAACTGGCGCGCTGGAGCGAGCAGCACGCGCGACACGGCCAGGAACGCCAGGCGCCGGCAAGGCCGAAGAAGGAGGGCGAACCGCTGCGGCTGGGTTTCCTGGCCGGCGACCTTGAGCGCGGGCCGGAGGCGGTGGCCTTCGTCGCGCTGATACGTGAGCTCGACCCGGCCCTGACGGAGGTCTTCATCTATCACGCCGCCCGCGCCGGCACGGTGGCCCTGGATCTGCAAGCCCGGGCGACACACTGGCGGCCGGTCGCCGCCTTGGGAACGGCGGATCTCGCCGAGCAGATCCGCCAGGACGCCATCGACGTGATGGTCGATCTGATCGGCCATGGCCTCGGCAGCCGCCTGCAGGCCCTGAGCGAAAGGTCGGCGCCGGCGCAGGCGAGTTGGCTGGGCAGCTTCGCGCCGACGGGCTTGCCGACCATGGATGCGCGCTTCTCCGATGCGCAGCTCGACCCTGAGGGCGGGACATTGACCACGGAGGCTGGCGGGGAGACCGTCGTGCGCCTGCCGGCGCCCATCAGCTGGCGGGCACCGGACCAGGCACCTGAGGTGGGGGCGAGGCCGGCAGGCTCGGCTTTCCGCTTCGGCGTCGTCTCGCCGCTGCTGCACATCAACGCGGTTGTCCTCGATGCCTGGGGCGAAATCCTGCGCACGCTGCCGGAGTCCCGGCTGGTCTGGTTTTCCGATACGGACAAGGCCGACGAGGCGACGCGGCAGCACCTGACACGGCTGTTGCTGTTGCGCGAGGTGGAGGCCTCGCGCGTCGAGGTGCTGCCGAAGCTGGACGGGGTCGAGCACCTCGCGGCGATCGGCGGCCTGGATCTGGTGCTCGACACCTTCCCCCAGCCCCTGGGACTGGCGGCGCTCGATTGCCTGTGGATGGGGGTGCCGGTGCTGACCCTGGCCGGCGCCGAGTCCTGGCAGCGCGTCACCCTGAGCGTTCTGGCTCAGGCGGCGATGGAGGATTGGGCGACGAGCACGCGCGAGGCCTACGTCGCCCGCGCCATCGCCGCGGTGGAACAGCGCGAGGAACTGGCGCGCCTGCGCACTGCCTTGCGCGCCCGGCTCGAAGCCGCACCTATCATGGATGCTTCCGGTTTCGCCCGCGCCTTCGAAGCGGCGGTGGCCGAGCTATGGGCGTCCGCGCTGGAGCGCGCGCAAGACAGTTGATGCCCTGGGCGGCAGGGCGGCTGGCAACCGATCGGCGCTCGCTGGATCCTCGCGCGAGTTGTGCGAAAAAGCCATGCGCAAGCTTCGCCTGATCTCGCACGACGGGCGAAGCTCACTCTGGCGCTATTCCGCTCACGCCCAGGACTTCCCGATAGCGTGCCGCCCACTCTATTCCTTCGCGTCGGCCAAGCTCATCGAGCACGACATGGCAAAGGTCAGGAGACGACATAACGTCGTGCATCAGCACGGCGTATTTGCGGAGCTTGTCGGTCGGCAGCAGATCGAGCTTCATCCAGTCGCGGACATAGACGGCATCCGTCCAGATGATCTGGCGGACACCGGCATTAACCCCTGCACTCGGAATCAGTGGCTTGAAAGCGCGAGAGCCGAACCCCTGAAAGGTATGAAACTGAAACCCCTTCGAGCGCAATTCGATATCGATGTCGGAAAATAGTGGCTGATCGATATAGTGATGGACGAACAGCACTTCGGTCTGCACCAGCAGCGTCTCGTGGAGCAGGCGCGGCGCATTCTGAAAAATCATCAGCTCTGCGCCCTGCACGTCGATCTTGATGAAATCGATGTCATCAATCTCAAGCACATCATCCAGTCGCCTGGTCGACACCGGGTATCGGGCGATTACCTGCATCAACTCGGCAAGATTGTTGAACCTGCTATTGAGCGCTTCGTTCGGTTCGAACAGCGAACTGGTCATGCTGTAGTTGGTTTCGCGAAAAGAATGCCGCTCGCCATCGCCGATGAGGTAAGGGAAGAACTGGTGCGGCGGGCCGTAGGTTTCGTTGAGCCGCTGACATTCGCTGGCGATCGGCTCGAAGCCGATGATGCGGGCGGTGCCCGAGTCGACCAGATGTTGATAGGACGGCTTTTCCCCCAACGCTGCGCCGATATCACAGATGGCGATGGGGCTAGGCAGGCTCAGAAGCTCGGTCAGACTCTTCATGGTCGTCGCTGATCTATTCGACTAGGCGCTGTCTTGGACGGCAAGCTTGTAGGACCGCCTTTGCCTAAGGCTTGGCGGCTGGGCACTCGGCTCCCAGCCGCTTGCCGACGTAGCGGTAGATGAAGCGCGGACCGAGGGCTTCGCCTTGCGCGTTGTGCAGCTTGATCTCGGCGCTCCCGCTCAATGACTTGCCGGCTTCGTCGAGATGGGCGCTGGTCGCAGGATGAGGCTCGGCGGCGCACTCGAGCTTCAGGACCAAGCGGCCCTCCTTGCGTTCGCCGCCGCTGATGTTGCAGTCGGGCGAAGTGCGCAAGGGTATCTTGCCCGCCTCGACGTCTTCCGCGCTCAGGCAGAAGCGGTCGGTCTTGGTCGAGGGGATAAAGGGAACGCCCTGAAACTGGGGCGTCGTGGCGACCTCCCAGTAGCCGGGCAGCAGCGTGGCGGTCTGCGGCGACTGCCCATACACCGGTGCCATGGACAACAAGACGGCGACCGAGGCGATGAAGCGACTGGCAGATTTGCAGGATGGAACGCGTTTCATATCCATGATCGGTACGATAGGAGGAGGAAAAAGTCTAGCATGGCGCCGTGACCCGGGCGCAGGAGCGGCGCCGCGTCGCTGATTGAGATTGCCCACCGCCGAGGCTTCACCGCAGCCAGGCTCCCAACCAAAGATCAAGGTGATCCTCCAGCATCCAGTGCTCGAGGATGTGTTGGCGCAGGGCTTCGCCGCGGCGGGCACACTCGTCGCGATCGGCGACCTGCTCGCGGATCGCGTTGATCCAGTCGGTCGAGCGGTTGCGCACCCGGGTCACCGGAAAGTCCCCCTGGTAGGGGTAGATATCGGAGCAGATCACCGGGAAGCCGAGAATCCCGTACTCGAGGACGCGCAGATTGCTCTTGGCCTCGTTGAAGGCGTTGACCTCGAGCGGCGCCAGCGCGAGATCGAGGCCGAGGGCCGCCATCTTCTTCGGGTACTGGGCGAAGGGCACACCCTGGTGGAACTCCCGGACGTGGATGCGCAGGGCATCGGGGCACATGCCCATGAACACCCAGTCGACTTCGCCGGCCAGCTCGAGCACGACGTCGGAGAGCATCTCCAGGTCGCCGCTGTGGCCGGCGCCGCCGACCCAGCCGACGCGCGGGCGCTTGCCATGGCGCCGCTGCTGCGGCAGGTCCTGCCAGCGCCAGCGCTCGAGAAAGTTCGGCACCACGCGGATGTCGTCGTTGATGCCGCGGTAGGCCTCGGCGAGCGGCTCGGTGGACACCACGAAGCGGTCGCATAGGGGCACCACGCGACGCAACCTGTCGGCGACGTCCTTGGGCATGTTGCCCTGGTGCGCGCTGCGACCGGGCAATTGGACGAGCAGGTCGTCGAGTTCGAACACGCGCAGCGCCCGGCTGTAGCGCTGGTGCTTGCGCACGAATTCGATCTGCTCGTCGAAGATCTGCCTCTGGAAGACCAGGGTATCGAGCTCGAGGTGGGCCAGCTCCACCGGCTCGTAGACAGCGAAATCTGTCCAGCCCTGGACGTGGCCGGCTTCGACCAGGCCGTGCAGCGGCGCGAACATCCGGTACTGGCCGCAGCCCATGTTGTCGGCGGGATGGGCGAGGATGCGCGGCAGCGGCCGCCAGGGCAGAGGGTCCCAGTTGAGGGTGGTGCGCGGCTCGATGGCGAAGGCCGCGCCCGCGGTCAGCTTGAGGTTGCGGTTGTAGGCGGGGTCGGCGCCGAGTTGGCTGAGCCAGTTCGCCTGCAGGTCGCCGCCACCCTCGCCGCCCCAGGCTATGCCCTCGGCGGCGCCGCTGCTCAACAGGCTGACGTGCGGCGTCCACAGCACGCGCAGTCCCAGACCGGACAGGCGCAGGCAATAATCGGCTGCCGCGGCCTCCCCCGCCAGCGTCGCGTCGAAACCCTGGGCAGCCACGAAATCGCTGCGCCGCGTGAGCAGCGCGGCGGACGCGATCGCGGCGACGTTCTGCTCGACCTTGGCGCGGCCGAAGTAGCCGGGATCGTCCAGGCGCAGACCGGCGAACGCCGGCCCGATGCCACCACCCGCGCCGTCGGCCAGACCGGCGATCAGCGCGCCGCTGCGCACGCTGCCGTCGCCGTTCAGCAGGCGCGGCCCCACCGCCCCGATGTCCGGCCTCTGCGCGTGCGCCATCAGCGCGTCCAGCCAGTCGTCCTTGAGTGCTGTCGCGTCGGCGTCGAGGAAGAGCAGGTAGTCGCCGCGCGCCTGCTCGGCGATCAGGTTGCGGTAGGCGGCGAGGCTGGCGTCCTGATCGAGGCGGAAGGCTTTGAGTCGCCCGTCGCCGAGCGACTCCAGGGCGCCGATGTATTCGCTCAACTCTGCGTCCCGGCTGTTGGCGTCGAGCACCAAGAGCTCGATGTTCGCATAGCGGGTCTTGCCGAGCAGGGTCTCGACGTTGCGCTGCACTTCGCCCAGGCCCTCGCGCACGGCCATGATCACCGACACCAGAGGCGTCGCGGCGTGCTCATACACCGGGCGCAGGCTGAGCGGCAGCAGCCCCGGCTCGATCCGCGCCGCGATGCCGAGGCGACCGAGGTGGCTGGCGAGCGCGCTGCGGCCCGCTTCGATGAGCTCGGTCATCGGCCGGCGCGCGTGACCGCCGCCTTCGGCGCGCGAGTAGAGCACCTCCGCGACGTGCCCGATGCCGGCGGCGCCGACGCGTTCGAGCCCGCGCAGCGCCAGGTCGTGATCCTCTATCCCCAGCATCGCCGCAGCGAGGCCGCCCAGCTCGGCGAAGGTATCCTTCGCCACCAGCAGCAGGCCACCGACGTATGGGTAGCTGCGCAGCAAGTCCGTGTTGAAGTCGGGCTTGAAGTTGGGCCGCAGGTGACCGCCGTTGGCGGCGATCGTATCCTCGTCGCTGTAGATCATCTTCCACGCGGGGTTGGCGTGGGCCGCTTCGAGCATGAAGAGCAAGGCGTGCGGCGCCAATTCGTCACCGGCGTCGAGCACCGCCAGCCAGTCGGCGTCTTGCTCGAGCAGGCTGGCGTTGAGCGTCGCCAGCAGGTCTTCGCCGCCGCGCCAGCGCAGGTTCTCGCTATCGCTCCAGCCCTCCGGCGGCGACGTCGCGCCGACCAGGGTGATGCCGACGTTGTGGTAGAGCTGGCCGGTGACCGAGGCCAGCGTCCGGCTGATCGCTTCGTTGCCCGCGTCGGCAACCGTTACCGCCAGCATTACCCGCGGATGCGCCGGCCAGGCGGTGAGCCGCTGCTCCCACAGATCCGTCTCGCGCGCCTGCAGCGCCCGCGCTGCCCGCCACAGCGTGTAATCGGAAGCGCCCGCCGGTGCCGCTGCTGCGGAGAATTCCTCCTCGGTCTGGGCCCCCGGTTCGGCCCGCAGGTGCACCTGCAGCGAACAGAGTTCGCCCAGTTCTTCCTGGCTGACGTTCTTCAACACCAGCCGGTCGAATTCCACGTCCTGCACTTCCTGGTGGCGATGGCGACTGAAGAAATCGGCGAGACGGCTGTCGAGGTTGAAGCGCGTTTGCGTCACCCGGTAGCCGGTTTCGTGGAAAAAGCGGCGCACCTCGCGCGGCGTGAAGAAACGGACGTGGGTGATGTCGAGCAGCCCCCACGGCTCATAGCGCCAGTTGCCCTTGGCCAGCTCCGACATCGCCACCAGGTTGCGGATGTTGGGGATGCTGGCGATGACCTGGGCGTCGGGCGTCAGATAAGGACGCAGCCGCAGCATGACGTGCCAGGGGTCGTACATGTGTTCGAGCACGTCGGCGACAATGACGGTATCGATGCTACCCGGCGCGATACCGAACGCCTCGAGATCGATGTCTTCGAAGCGCCCGGTGGCGACGTGGTCGAGCTTCGCCGCCGCCGCCTCGGCCGCGGCGCGATTCACCTCGATGCCGAATACCGTGCACTCGGGGTAGGCCTGCTTCGCCGCGTGGCCGGTGCCGCCGGCGCCGCAGCCGATGTCGAGCAGGCGCCGCGGCGGGTGCTTGAACAGCTCGAACAGATGGCTCTGCGCCCAGGCGTGGTACTGGCTGGCGTCGGCCTGCTCGACGTCGAGCAGCCTCTGCCAGGGATAACGCCCATCGACCTCGGGCAGGGCGAGCTCCTCCATCAAGGCCACCACCCGGGCGGTGGCTTGGCCGTCAACGCCAACGTTGTAGCGCGGCGCCGCCGCTCGCATTTCGGCCAGCCTGCGTTGTCTGAATTCGGCGTCGATCAGCAGCGCACGCAGCGCCGCCGCCAGTCCTTCCGCAGCGACCTCCACAACGCCCGACTCGGCGTCGAAGGTCGGTCCGATGAGCAGCCCGAATTCGTTGAGCAAATTGATTGCCGGTACACCTGCGAGCATGGCCTCGACCGACAGATTGGAATCGACCGATACCACTACGTCGGCCGCTAGCACCCACTGACTCGCGTCGTCATCGAAATAGCCTACCACGCCCGGTGCAAGCCCCATTTCCGCCGACAACTCCTGCACGCGCTGACGCCCAAAGCGCCTGTTCTGCTGTCTGTCCTTGACCACGGGCTGCAGCGCAACTCCCTCTTCGAGCAGCGTCCGGCAGGCAGCGAGGAAAGCGGACAGCGACTTGCCGTAGAGGGACTCGTCACCGAGCGATGTGAGATTGGCCGCCCAGGTTGTGCCGAACACCACGATGGGCAGTTGCGACGCCAGTCCATGCTCGCGGATCACCTCTGCGCGGATGGCTGTTCGCACCTGCCGTCTTTGCGCGTAGCTGTCCCACCCCGGATTTCCGGTGATACGCATTCGATCCACGGCGACACCGTAGTCACGGTATCCCTCGAGGCCGCGTTCGCCGAACACGGCCATGGCATCCGCGTAGCAATGCGCGTGCACAGTATAGGGTTCGCCCAGGAGCAGGCTATGCGACAAGTGCAGCGTTGGTATGCCTTGCCTTTTCGCCCAGGCGATCGCCACCCGCGCACGCGGCATGAGATCCTCATTGACGATCAGCAGCCGGATTGCATAGTGGCTGGCGCAGAGGCGCAAGGCAGTCACCCAGGCCAGCAGTGCCGGCAGTTGTTCTCCCGCTTCGGCGGCAATGCACTCGGTGAGGTCATGCACCGCCAGCCAGTCCGCGGCGCAAGCCCCCTGCCAGCCGGGATCCTGCATGGCCCGCGCCAGGGCTTCCTGACGCGCGATCGCGTCGCGCTGCCAGCCGGAACCTGCTTGTTGCGCCAGCAGCGCCTCGATGTCCTCGACACGGCCACCAGCGGCCGCCACCGCCTCGCGCATTTCATGGCCGGCGAGTTCCTTTGGCGCCAGCACCGTTGTGCCGGGATGACGTTGGACAAAGCCGCAAAGTACACTCAGATTCTTTGGCCAGAGCAAGGAAACGATGGCACCACTCATGATCGCACCCCGGTGAAGCTGCGCAAAGCGCGGGTGAGAATCTTTTCCACCAGAAAATATTCCATGCCCTCGCCCAATGCCACGCCTTCGCTGACGAGCGCTGCGCTCACTGCCGGCGTCGCCGTATAGATGCTCGCCGCTAGATCCGCAACCCGCCTGTCCTGGGTGCGCCTCGCCGCTATGTTTTCGAAACGACGCGCCCAATCCGTGGTCAGCAGCTCGCGCGGGCTCAGCCGCCCGGTCGCAGCCGTCATGAGCAGCTCCAGCAAGCGCCGAGGACGCAAGGCGCCGTCCAGCTGCGCCGCCAACTCGTGGCGTAGTTCCGGCAGGGAGACGCCTGCGAGAGTCGCGATCGCCTGAAGATTGAGCGGGTTCTGCCGCAGTTGTTCGTCCATGCGTCGGATGCTTTCGAGGCAAGCGGCGTTGTGCGCCGAGTCGACACGCTTTTCCAGCACCACCATGAAACGTCCGCTGACCATCGGGCTCAGCCGCGAGACGAGGCGCTGCTCGAGAAACAGTGCGAAATCAAACAGCGCCTTATCCTTGGCCACCCAGGAGAAAAAACGCCGCCAGTAGAACCTATCCTCCAACTCACCGAGCAGGTAGTTGCGATTGCCGCCGCCCAGAAAGGCGCCGTAGGGGACCAGCGCGACCAGCGCCAGCCCCTGTTCCGTGCACGCGGCCAACAAGTCTTCCGTGGCGACCCTGAGCATGTAGTTGCCGGAGGCGACGTCCTTGAGTTCATCCTCGCTCACCTCTCGGCCCAGCGCGGCACGCATGTTATCGAGCGAATGGACGTCGAATATCAATCGCCCGCCCGGCCTGATAACGCGCGCCCACTCGGGCAGAATCTGCAGCCAATGCGGAAAATGAACGAGTACGTTGAGCGACAGCAAGGTATCGAAGTCGGCATCGGCGAAGGGTAGGCGCTCGACATCGGCACGGCGCAGATCGAGTTGCAGCCCCTGCGCACTGGCCAGACGGGCGCATTCATCAAGCATCGCCTGAGAGCTGTCGATCCCCGCCACCGTCTTGCCGGACGCCGCCAGCGGCAGCGATGCGCGTCCCGTGCCGATCCCGACGTCGAGGATGCGATCGCCGCAAGCATACTGTGTGCACAAGTCGATTTCCAGCCGATTCTTCAACTGGTCGGTGCCGGTATTTTCGGTCATACGACCGGAATACCAGGCGACCATGGCGGGATCTTGCCAGGCACGGGTCTTCCAGTCGATCAGGCTACGTGTATTGTCCGTCGTCATCATCTTAGGCTCCGGCCGAGTATGAAGGCCTCGGCGGCCTCAACCCCGACGCTGGCGCCGCGCCAGTGCGCCAGCGCTTCGACCGCCGCCAGGGAACGCGGATGGGGAAATTCGCGCAATTCCCCGGCGTAGGCCTGCAGGGCAGCCAACTTCTGCGCCAGGTGGGCCGAAATATCCACATAGCAGTTCGGCGCGAAACTCGGCCGTGAAGACGGCGGGCGCCACTCTGTCGACGACGGCACTTCGAAAAACAGCAATTCCTTCACCGCCTGTCCCGGCGTCGGCCGACAGGCTGTCACGACGGCATCATGGACCTGCTGATGATCGATATTCACATCTCCGCTACCGTGCGTCAGGACGATGCGCGGCGCATGGCGAGCGATGGCGTCTTCCACGACCTTGACGAGATCGAGAAGCGCAACGCCGTCCATGCGGTTGTCGGGAAAGCCGAGAAGTTGCAGCGAGGCGCCGCCCAGGGTTTCATTGGCGCGCTTCGCCTGCGCTGCCAGCGCTGCGATCTGCGCCGACCTGCCGCTCGCATCGCGCGCCACATCCCTGCTGGTGACACCCTCAGCGAGGATCAAGACATGCACGGCGTGTCCTTCCGCGCCCATCCGGGAAATCGTGCCGCCGCATCCCAATACCTCATCGTCGGGGTGGGCGGCAACAACCAGGACCGTTGCTTGCATGGCATCGTCTCTCAGTCAAGAAGTTTCAGGGGTCAGCCGATATGAGGCAGTAATGGCCTCGGTTTCCCGCCACAGCGCCAGAGACGCGGCGGCCAGGAGCCCGCACTTCTGGTAATCCCCGCTGTATTCGAAGCTCTGCCCGGAAAACTGGGTCAGCGCGCCGCCCGCCTCATCCAATATCAAGTGGGGCGCCGCAACGTCCCAGTCGCGTACCACGACATCCTTGACGAAAACGTCGGCGCTGCCATCGGCCACAAGGCAGATTTTCAAGCCTATGCTGCCGCTCTCGAGATAGCGGCTGCAGCGCAGATCATGGAACAGGCGCGCCGCCACGCCGCGCGCCTCGGGGTAATTATCGACCAGTGTCAGGCGCTGCCGGTCGATGGCTCGCGCCGCGATGCGGCGGCCGTTGAGGCTGGCGCCCTTGCCACGCTCCGCCACATAGAGCCTGTCGAGGGCGGGCGCGTAAGCTGCCGCCAGCCATGGCCGCCCTTCCCTCATCAAGGCAACCTGAGTGACGAAGCCGGAAAAATTATGGACAAAACTCGCCGTTCCGTCGAGCGGATCGATGAGCCAGTATTCGCGGGGCCGCGGCCCCGCCTGCGAAACGCAATCTTCCTCGCTAACGATGGGCAGATCGGCGATGCGCGGCAGCGCGTCGCGCAGGCACTGATCTGCAATCATGTCGACGCGCGCCTTGAACTGGCTTCCCTGCCATTCTCCGTCCGTAATGCCGGCGGCACGGCAGCGCAGCAGTTCTTGCCCCACCAGCCGCAGCGCGCTTGCCAGTTCAGACTGCATTCCGATTTCCGTCCGTCTTTCCGCGCACCTCGAGGCGAACGGCATCGACCAGTTGCCGCAGGCGCTCTGCGAAACCGATATCGAGCAAGCCATAACGCGCTGCCAGCCGCTCAAGATTCATGGCGAAACTGTGCACGGGGCCCCGTGGCGGCTGCCATTTGACCTGGCACAGGGCGGCGATCGCCGCCACGGCGGAGCCTACGCTGAATGCTCCGGCATAGCCCACATTGACTGCCTCGGCGGCAAGCGCCGCGGGTCTCGTCACAGCCCGTAGCAGATACTCGCCGGCGTCATCTACCGCCATGGCTGCCCAGCCTCCCGCCGCGGGGTCCACTTTGAAGTCGCGGCGCGTAAGAAAGGCCCGTGCGGCGTTGTACAGCAGGCCTGCACGCCGTGTCGGTCCGAACAATCCGGGCAGGCGCAAGGCCACATCTCCGGCCACACCGCGTTCAAGCAATAGCTGCTCGGCCTGCCACTTGCCACGAGCGTAGGCGGAAAATGGCGGCCCGGCGTCTTCCTCGCGCACCGGGGCCTCGCCCGGCACGCCATAGACCGTCATGGATGAGGCAAAGACGATGCGCGGGCAGCCGTGTTCGATCAAACCTCGCAGCATGGCAACGCTCGCGGCGGCCGCCGCGTCGTCGCCATAGCCGGCCCCCGCCCGCGGCACCATGGCCGCACAGTGGATCACGACAGTCGGGTTGACGCGGTCGAGCAGAGCGCCCAGGGCACGGGCATCGGTGAGGTTCGCCGTCAGTCCGGCTCTGCCGCTAAGGCTGGTGGCGACGCAAGGCACTCGCGCCGTTTCGAGGCGAGTCAGCACATGACTACCGAGGTAGCCGGTAGCGCCTGTGAGCAAGACCGGCCCTATATCATGTCCCACGTGATCCACTGATCTTCTTCAATATCGGTGCGGGCCTTGCGCCCGATCACCGTCTCCGACAAGTGAGGCGGGATTCCCAGTCCGGGGCGCTTCACCGTCAACATCGCCGCCGTGATCATTTCACCCTCGGCGATCTTCTGCCGCGCGTGCAGGCTGCGTCTGCCCTTTTCATACATTTCCCGCTCTTCCGGGCGTGGCCCGTTCTTGACGCCGTCGCCCAGCGCAGCCTCCACCTGCCGCAACTTGCGCATCATTTGCTTGAGAGGCTCGGCTTCGATAGCGAACGCGTGATCGGGGCCCGGCAGATTCCTGTCCAGCGTGAAGTGTTTTTCGATAACGCAGGCGCCCAGCGCGACCGCCGCCAGACAGACATGGTCACCTTCGCTATGGTCGGAATAGCCGGTCAGAGTGCGAAACGCAGCACGCATCACGTCGATCGCACGCAAATTGCTCAGTTGCGCCGGCGCCGGATAGAGGGACGTGCACTGGAGCAAAACGATCCTGTCATTGCCAACGCTGCGACAGATGTCGACCGCGCGCTGGATATCCATCCAGTCTGCCATGCCGGTCGACATGATCAGCGGGCGGCCCGTGGCCGCCATGTGCCGTATCAAACCCAGGTCGCTCAAGTCGAAGGAGGCGACCTTGAACGCCGCCACATCGAGCCGATCGAGTTCATCGACCGCATCGCGATCGCACGGCGAAGAAAGAAATACCAGACCCAGGCTCTCGGCGTAATCCTTCAGCGGGGCATGCCAGGAGCGATCGAGTTCCAGCCGCTTGATCAACTCGAAGGTGTCGACATTGTCGAGATAGGAAAAGCCGGGCGTGCGCTTCGAATAATGGCTGGCGGCACAAAAGGTCTGGAATTTCACCGCGTCCACCCCGGCGTCGGCCGCCCCTCGGATCAGGCGCTTGGCCAGCTCCAGGTCGCCGTTGTGGTTGGAGCCGATTTCGGCGATGACAAAACAGGGACTGGCGTCGCCTATCCTCTTTCCCGGCGCCATGTCGAACCCGAGTGCCGCGCTCATGAACATTCCTCAGCAGGCAATTTTCTTCAGCACCAGACTGGGCTGCGCGCTGCGCGGCACGTGCAGCATTTCATAACAACTGCCGCGCTCCTGCATGAAGCTGCGCACCGCCAACGATTCGCCCGGCCACTTGGCAAAATTCCATTCGTCGAGCACGAACAGACCTCCCTTGGACAGCCGATCGTGCAGCGACTCAAGGATCAGCTTGGTCGGCTCGTAAAGGTCGGTATCGCAATAGACGAAGGAAAATGACAATCCCGGATCGTCCTGCAGGACAGCCGCCAAAGTCTCCTGGATCAAGCCCTGGTGAATGACGATGTCGTCGTCCAGATCGTACAAGCCGATGCATTCTTCAAGTTCACCGGGTACCCCGCGGTACGCACCACGCTGCTCAGCCGCGGCGCCATCTTCCGCGGCAAAACTGGTCAGCCCTTCGAAGCTGTCGAAGCAATGCACCAGCTTGCCGCAGCCAGGATCGTAGATCTTCAGCAGCTTGGTCATGAACATCAGGTTGGCGCCCCGCCAGGAGCCGAACTCTGCGATGTGACCAGGCACCGTCAGCGTCGCGCGCAACAGGTCGGCGATGGCCAGGTAACGGGCCAGATTGCGCACGCCGACATACAATGGCCAGTGATCCATCACCGACCAAATCTCGCGTGCCCCCCATGCCTGGGACAAGCTCTTGCGCCGACTGAGATAACGTTCGTCTTCCTTGCTGAACTTCATGGCATTCCTCTCTGCTGCCGGCCGCTGGACGATGAATTCGCGATGAATTCGTTATGCCACGAGCGACGCAAGCCGAGGCCTTCGCGGAAAGGCAACAAGGCGCCGGCAGCAGCATTATCCCCGCTTTCGCCTGCCCGATAGACCTCGACGAAATCGATACCGGCAGCCAGGCCGAGGCATGCCGTGGTCGAAATGCGCGGATTGATTTCGAAGGGCTTGACCTTGCCGGTGGCGTCCTTGATGACCTGGATGTTGTAGCAGCCGGCAACCGGCCAAGCCGCATGTATTGCCGCGCACGCGGCGACCACAGCGTTGTCGCCATCGGTGCTGCCGCGCAAGGTGATGCCACGCTTGCTGTCCACCCTGACTGGTACGACGGCGCGCAAACGCCCGCTGGCGCTCGCCGCCATCATCACCGTGTATTCGCGTCCGACCAGCAACTCCTGCACGAGGAAGTCGGCAGACGTGCTGCCCGACAGCAGCACGCGCGCCTGCAACTCCGCTTCCGTGCCCACGACTGAGACATCGCGTGAGCCCCTACCACGGCGCGGCTTGAGGACACAGGGAAAGGCCACGTGCTGCATATCCACCAGGGACTCGGTTTGCGGCGCCGGAAGTCCTTTGCCGCGCAGAAAGCTCTGCGTCGCCAGCTTGTCCAGATGGAGCGCCACGAAATCTGCTGGCGGCAGCAGAAGATCGCAAGGCAGACTCCCGCGAGCCTGGGCGAGCGCCAGCAGTTCTTCGTCGACCCCCGGCACTAGCAGGTCGATCGCCAGTTCACGGCAGAGGCGGCGCACTGCATCGACGAAGCCCTCGGCCACGGCAAAGGGAATTTGATGCCAACGATCCGGTTTGATCGAGTAGGGCTTGGCTTCGCTGTCGGCGTCGGCGAAGTGCACTTCGTAGTGCTCGCCAAACAATTGGTCGAGCGCCTGCGACCCGGCCCCGCCACCGCCCGTAAACAGCAGCTTCAGCTGCCGACCCGCCGTGCTCACGACGCCCCCTCCACATCCTCGCCAAGCCCTGTCTCGACCTGCCACTGGCGCCCGCATTCATGGAACCCAGCAGCGGCAAAAGCGGCCAGCGAAGCCGCATTGTCGCCAAGAATCTCCGCGCATACCAAGCGCGGAAAATCCTCGCGCTGGCGCAACCAAGCCAACCCGGCGCGAATCAAAGCCGCGCCCAGGCCTTCGCCATGTCGCGACGGATCCAGGTATACCGACATCCGGGTCCGCTCGCCGCGCCGATCAAAGCGTATGACGCCACAGGATGTGCCGGCGTTCATGCCTATCAACAGCCGGGAATCTGCACTGGCCAGTGTCGCCGCAAACCAGGTGCTGTGCGCGGCGAAATCGAGTGGCGAGGGATCGAAGAAATACCTGCGCGTGCGCTCGTCGTTGCGCCAGGCGAAGATCGCGGCGCAGTCGTCGGCTTGCGCCGAGCGCAGACTCACCTGCGCCGGCAACAGGAGGCGGGCGACGCGCAAAGCGCCCCTGCCATCGCTCAGCACAGCAATAGCTTCGCCGAGCGCGCGTAACAAGCCTGGATGCCGGACGCCAAAACGCAGCGCATCGACCATGTCCTGGACAGCGACCGAGCCGGCGCCGCCCAAGTGTATGCCCGCGCCCCGCTCTTCCAGGGCCGCGCAAACAGGCTGCTGGTTGTCGGCCAGGGCAACGGTGAAGCCGGCCAACCCCAACGTCGCGCGTTCCCAGGTCATGGAACCGCCGCCGCCAATAAAGAGATCCGCAGCCGCCATGCGTTCAGCCATGTCCGTCACGTCGCGCGACAGACCGAGCCGCGGCGAGCCGGTACAGCGAGCTGCCAGTTTCTCCCAGTGGCCATAGGACGGCCCGACCACGACGTCGCCCCAAACGCCCTGCAGATCCGCAGCGATGAAAGCGTCCACAGTGCGCCCGGTCAGATCGTCCGCATCGGCGCCGCCAAAGCAAACCAGAAGCCTGCCTACGCTGCCGTCGCGCCTGCGCAGCGCCGCTCGCGCCGCGGCGAACTCGGCGCGGACCAAGGCATAGCGTGGGCCGGTCAAGATGACGCAAGATGGGGAAAGGCGCCCGCGGTAAGCATCCGCATCCGCGTGCAGATTCTGGTTCAGCAGCACGTCGCCATCGTGATCACGGTCCGTGTAGTCGTCGATGAGCAGCAACTTGCCCACAAACCGACGCATGGCGCGCTCCCACTCGCGCCCGAGACCATAGTGATCGACTATCAGCCAGTCCCATGGCGCATGCGCCGCCAACGCGGCGCATGCCTCGTCGATCTCGTCCGCCAGAGCCAGCGGCTCCCGCCCGCCCGCGGGGAGGGGCAAGACGCGGCAACCCTGGTCCGCGAGCATGCGGCGATAAGGCTCCGGCAGTCCGCGGCTGAGAAGAAAGACCTCGGCGCCACGCTGCTGCAGTTGTGCGGCCAATGCGGCGCAGCGCATGACATGACCGCCGCCGACGGCGGCAGAGGCGTCGGCCCGAAAGACGACTCTCATGCCGGTCGCTCGCTCAAGATGCGCCAGAGAATCTCGGCGCGGCGCCAGTCCTCCTCCGTGTCGATGTCCTGGACCCGTTCGCGTGGCAGCATCAGTGGGCGAGCCCGGTCTGTAAACAAGCGCTCCTGCTCCTTCCACGCCCGCGTCGTGCCCCAGTAGAACTGCCCGGCATCATGGATCACTTCGGGCAGATCCTGCGACCGGGCGCTGAAATACTCGGGAAAGAGCATGCGCACGCCGCTGCCTTCAGGCAACAGGGCGCGATGCACCGGATAAGGAAACGATGTAGCGCTGAAACAGAAATCGCAATCGCCGGCGGCCAGGATTTCCCAGGCACGGCGGATGTCGGCAGCGCGCAGCAGCGGCGCCGCCGGATACAGGCAGCAAGCGGCCGCGACCGGCCATCCCTGCGCTTCCGCCCAGAGTACCGCATGGCGTATGACCGGCAGTGTGCCGGTATGGTCGTCAGCGAGCGCTGGAGGCCGACGCAGAGCCTCGCCGCCATATTGTTCGGCCACGGCGAGGATTTCCTCGTCTTCGCTGGACACCAGCACATGGTCGAACACTTGCGCCGCCCGCGCCGCGACCAGCGTATGGGCGATTACCGGCAAGCCGGCGAAAGGGCGTATGTTCTTGCGCGGGATGCGCTTGCTGCCGCCGCGCGCCGGGATCACCGCCAGCCTCACGCCAGCGCCTCGCGCAGAGCCGCCACCACCTGGTCCTGCAGCGCATCGCTCAACCCGGGGTAGAGCGGCAGCGTCAGGGCGCGCGCGTAATAGGCTTCGGCGACCGGAAAATCCCCTGCGGCGAAGCCCATCCTGCGGTAGTACGGCTGAAGGTGCACCGGCAGGTAGTGCACATTCACACCGATACCCGAGGCGCGCATGCGCCGATAGACATTGCCTCGGTCGCTGCCCGGCGGACAGAGCACGACGTAGAGATGGTGGGCCGAGCGCGCATCGTCCGGGTGCCACTGCGGCGTGACCGGCAGGTCGGCGAGCAGCGCGTCGTAGCGCAGGGCGAGCGCCCGGCGCCGCGCGATGAATCGCTCCAGCCGGCCGAGTTGGCTCACACCCAGTGCCGCCTGGATGTCGGTGATGCGGTAGTTGT
>Ga0172380_10002170_pt1 | contig 31319 bp, 32 predicted proteins | sample Leawe162metaG_FD_119747 | JGI IMG/M metagenome (GOLD analysis project Ga0172380, IMG submission 119747) | Leachate microbial communities from a municipal landfill in Southern Ontario, Canada - Leachate well 162 metaG | ecosystem: Engineered > Solid waste > Landfill > Unclassified | place... | reverse complement strand
CGGCTCCGCCGGGCTGTTGCCTTCAGTTCGTGTCGAACAATGACCCCGGCGCCCTCACGGGGCGTCTCGCGGGACCTGTCAGCAGCCGGGCTCGCCGTGGTTGCCGCAGCAGGCCCGGGCGTACCTCAGGCGAATCCAGTAGTTCCGGAACGCGAGTCGCAGCCTGGTCGAGAACGGCGCGTCGTACTCGTTCCAGTTCGAGAAGATCGCGCGAATCGAGGGCCGGTGCTCCCTCTCAGGGTCACACATCGTGCGAGCCTCCTAGTGCTCTCCGGATGCTCTCCGGCGCCAGCAGGTGGCGCATCCGAACCCGGGAGTCCGTGCTCGCGGTGCTCTCCGGCATGCTGCATCGGTTATGTCCGCCGGCGCCTCATCTGGCGTCGAGCATACTGGCCGCGGGCCAGGCGAGGCTCAGAGGAACGGCGCCGGCGCCGTCAGCGCGGCCGCATGGGGACATCCGCGCCACCGATGGCCGGTTCGGTGTGCTGGCGCGCCGGTCTCAAGAGGACCTGCTTCCGCCCTCCAGCCGTCGTCGTCAGGCGGTAGCCGTACTGCCGCACCGTGACCAGCATCGCGGGGCGCGCCGGGTCACGCTCCAGCTTCTTGCGCAGCCAGTGGACATGCACGTCCACGGTGCGGGTCTGGCCGTCGAGTCCGTATCCCCAGATTTCGTCCAGCAGCGACTCGCGGGAGCATACCCGGTCCGCGTGCCGGGCCAGGTGGAGCAGGAGCTCGAACTCCTTGGGTGCGAGCGGCACGACTCCGCCGCGGAGCTGCACCTCGTGGCGAGCCTCGTCGATCACCAGATCGACGTCGTCGGGCTCCGGCAACGGCTCGTTCACGACGCCGGAGCGGCGGAGCACCGCGCTCACGCGGGCGAGCAGCTGGCGCACGGAGAAGGGTTTCGTCACGTAGTCATCTGCGCCGAGCTCCAACGCGTCAACCTGGTCCGCGTCGCCGTCCCGCGCGCTCATGATGATGACCGGGGTGGTGGATTCCCGACGCGCCATGCGCAGCACGTCCAGCCCCGACATGCGAGGAAGCATCAGGTCGAGCAGGATCACGTCGACGTGCTGCTTCCGCAGGTGCGAGATGGCGCCGACGCCATCGGGTGCGCGGGTGACCGCGTACCCGGCGTTCGCCAGACGGTACGCGAGCACATCGGCGATGACGTCGTCGTCTTCCACGACGAGGATCGATGCCAAGCGGTTCACTCCCCGGCTACACCGCCACGGTACCGGCGCGCTGTTAGCGCCCGGTTAAGCGCGCGCGGCCGCGCCACCCGCATCGTCATGGTTGAGCTGAACGCGGCGCGCGCGGTTCGGGCCGACCGCCACGAGCCGGTATCCGTACTGGCGCACCGTGATGATGGTGCGAGGACGCGCGGGGTCGTCCTCGAGCTGCGGCGGAGCCAGTGCACATGGACGTCAACGGTCCGCGTTTCGCCCGCGTACGCGTAGCCCCATACGGCGTTCAGAGCGTCGTCGCGCGAGCAGACCTGGCCGGCGTGGCGGGCGAGGTACACGAGCAATTCGAACTCCCTGGGCGCCAGCGGGACCAGGGAGCCGTGACGGTAGACCTCGTGGCGGCCTGCATCGATGACGATCTCGCACGCCCCGGGCGCTGAGCCGGATACGGCCGCTCCGGCCGACCGTCGCAACAGGGCGCTCACGCGCGCGAGCAGCTGGCGCACCGAGAATGGCTTCGTGACGTAGTCGTCGGCGCCCAGGTCGAGCGCGGCCACCTGATCGGCGTCGCCGTCGCGCGCGCTGAGGACGATCACCGGGACGTTCGAGCGCGTTCGCGTCATGCGGAGGACATCGACCCCGGAGAGCCTCGGCAGCATCAGGTCGAGAATGACGAGGTCGAACGCTCCGCCCTGGAGGCGCTCCAGCGCCTCGACGCCGTCCCGCGCCACGACGGTGTCGTATCCGGCCTCGTGCAGCCGGTACGCGAGGACGACGGCGATCGCTTCATCGTCCTCGACGACGAGCAGTGACGTCACCTGGCCCCCCAGGCGGTTGCTGCGCTTGCTGAGCTTGCGGCACGTGCTGTGCCTGCAGGCCGAGTATCGAGGCGTCGCGTAATGGTTCGATTAAGCCCCGCGCGCCGTCTCTTAACGGGAACTTGGCATCGAGATCGCGGCGAACAGCGCCGACGCGATCCTCGCGCCGGCCGTGCGCGCGGCATTCCCAGGGACAGGCACGCTCCCGTTCGACGTGAGCAGCACGGTGTGTGACCTCGATGGCGTCGCGGCAGCCACGGGGCGCGAGCGCTATGCGCACCTCGCCGCACTCGCCCGCGCCTGGTTCGATGGGCGCAATGCGGCGAGAACACCCATCTACGATCGGGAGCGTGGGCTGGTACGGGACGGCATCGACGGTGACCGCGCGAGCAACAACTCCGGCGCCGAGTCGAACATCGAGGGCGCACTCGCCCTCCTGGATATACTCCCGTGGGAGGCGTACTCCTTCGGTAGCCCGGGCGCCATCAACTAGCACGGGCCGGATCAGCGCGGCGCCGGCCGCGGCGTGCTGCGCCGAAGTTCGCGCTCGAACGCCCTATTTGCCCGCCGCGCCACTCGCGTGCATGTCGGCGATCGCCGCGTCGGTGTAGCCGAGTTCACGCAGCACCTCGTCGGTGTGCTCGCCGAGGAGCGGCGCGTGGCGGCGGAACCACGGGGTGTCGGCCGTCGACGCCATGCGGAACGAGGGGGCGAGGCCGATCACCTGCCCCGCGCCGGGCTGATCGAACTGCGTGATCATGCCGTTAGCGACCACCTGCACGTCATCGAACAGCTCGTCGATCGTCCTGACCATGCTCATCATGTGCTCTCTCGCCTTCAGCAGGCGCTCCCACTCGGCGGCCGGCTTCGTCTTGAACGTCCGCGAGAGGATGCTGGCGATGTCCTGCCAGTGCTCTTGCCGTCCCTGGAGCGTCGCGAAGCGCGGGTCGCGGGCCATCTCCTCCAGACCGAGCGCCTCGCACAACTCGTCCCAGCGCCGATCGAGGTTGATGTGCTGCGAGAGGATCCAGCGCCCATCGCCGCATTCGTAGCTGATGGGAAGCCCCGTGGGCTGGCAACCGAAGCGATCGTCGTCCCCGGCCACGCGGGTCAGCTGGACCGCGTGCAGCGCGAGCCCCGTCTGCAGCAGGCTGGTCTCGACCTTTTGCCCCTCCCCGGTCTGCTGACGCTGGATCAGCGCCATGCCCACGGCGTACGCGGTCATCAGCGAGGTGCCCATGTCGATGTGGTACAGCAGCGTGTGGGTCGGCGGCGGCTGCCCCTCCAGCTGGCGCCCGGCGATGTCGCCAATGCGCGCCTGCACGGTGATGTCCGCGCCCCCCAGGTTCGCCTCCGGCCCCTCGTCGCCGTAGCCGGTGAGTGACACGTAGATCAGCCTCGGGTTGATCGCGGACAGCTGCTCGTACGTGAACCCCCGACGGCGGCGCGTGTCGACGCGCATGTTCGTGATGATGACGTCGGCCCACTCACACAGCCGATGTGCCGCCGCCAGCCCCTCGGGCGTCGTGATGTCGAGCACCACGCTCCGCTTGTTCCGGTTAAACGCGAGGTACGTGAGACTCAGGTCGCTGCCCGGCCTGCGACCGATGTTGCGCGCGTTGTCGCCGCTGGGTGCTTCGATCTTGATGACCTCGGCGCCCTGGTCGGCCAGCATCATGCTCGCGAACGGCCCCGCCAGCAGCGTGCAGAAGTCGACAATCTTGATTCCCGACAATGGCAACGGCACCGCTCACTCCTTCGCATGCACGAGCTGTCCACGCTCCGCGAGGCGTCGCCACGGCGGCGGCCAATGCGAGCGGCGGTAGTATCGCATGCGTGGTCATGACCAGCGATGCCGCGCCGGGGCTCGTTCGTTGCAGAGCGCGCCGGTGGGTCCGCAACCGCGGGGGACCAGCGCCTCCGCCGTCGTGCACGGCGGTTCGGCTGGCGCGGTTATCCCGGCTGGGGCGCGGCGCTGCAGCGTAGAATTGGACGCATGAGCACCGACATCGACGAGTTGCGTCGACTGCGCCGGGCACGCGACCGGATGGACCGCGAATACGCGCAGCCGCTCGACGTCCCGGCGCTCGCCCGCACGGCGCTGATGTCGCCCGCGCATTTCAGCCGGCGCTTCCGCGAGGCGTACTCCGAGACGCCGTACTACTACCTCATGACCCGGCGCATTGAGCGCGCGAAGGCGCTGTTGCGCCGGGACGACCTGAGAGTCACGGATGCCTGCTTCGAGGTCGGCTGCACGAGCCTCGGCTCTTTCTCCGCCCGGTTCACGGAGCTCGTCGGCGAGTCGCCGAGCGCCTACCGCGCGCGCAACCACGACGAGCTGCGTGCCGTGCCCGCCTGTCAGGCGATGGTGCTGACCCGGCCCCGCCGCGGCGCACGCCGAGGGCGTGCGCAAGAGAGCAGTTTTGGAGAAGCATCCGCCGCGGCACCCGCCTAACGTCGGTGCCATCAACGCTTCACCCAGCGCTTCACCCACGGAGGCAACATGACCATTGCACTCAGCACCGTGCACATCCTCGTCGACGACCGCGACGCCGCCGTGCGCGACCCCGCGGGCAACTTTCTCCGGATCGAGCAGGGGTAGGACCAGATCGGCCGATTTCGGAAGGCTCACGGTTCGTCGCGCGGTCATCGTGATCGACCGCCTCGCAGCCTCCGCCGGGACCCGAGCCGCCTCGGCGGACGCTGCCGGCCCGCTCGGGCGTGCGCTCGGCGCCGCCGGGGCTCCCGGCGGCTGCTGCGGCCTCCCTGAGGTTCCCGCGCAAGTCCAACCGGGATACGAAAATGCCCCATGCATCTCCACGCAGAAGACCACGCTGAAAGGCGGCGGTTGGTAGCGTCGCTGCGAGTCCCGAGGTGGGCGCCGACGTGCCCCCCGGCAAGCGCGAAAGGAAGTGCTGTGATGGCGGAGACGAAGGACATCGTCTGCGGCATGACTGTGGATACTGACGACGCAGTCTCAACGGAACACGAAGGCAAGACCTACTACTTCTGCTCGGATGCCGACCTCGAATCCTTCATGGAGGATCCGGAGAAGTTCATCGAAGCGGCCGCCTGAACGCGGGCATCCTCGTGCCTTCCGTTTGAGCCACGTACCCGAGCCACGTACCGGGCAACGCCGCCCCATCCCGCGGGGGGCGTTGCCCCTTCAGCACGAAGCGGTTCAGCGCGGTTGGCGACGAGGCGCGCGTCGACTCGAGGGCAGAAAGGTGCAACGTACATGGCACGTGCAGCGCATGAGATCGCGGTGAATGCGCCCATTGAGGCGGTCTACGCGCAGTGGACGCAGTTCGAGGAATTCCCCCGGTTCATGGAGGGCGTCGATGAAGTACGCCAGCTCGACGATCGACGCATGCACTGGCGGGCGAACATCGCGGGTCGCGATGTGGAATGGGACGCGGAGATCCGCGAGCAGGTGCCACACGACAAGATCGTGTGGCGGTCGATCGACGGGGCATCGACCGCAGGCCTTGTCTCGTTCCAGCCGCTGGACTCCGGACGCACGCGGGTCCACCTGGAGCTGTCGTACGAGCCGGAGGGCGCCCTGGAGCAGGCCGGCGACGCACTCGGGATCGTCGAGCGGCAGGTGGAGGGTGACCTCGAGCGGTTCAAGGACTTCATCGAGGCGCGCGGCGGACGCCCGACGGGCGCGTGGATGGGCACGATCACGAACGAGGATGCGCCAACCGGGCATACGCGCGGGATGGGCTCCCCGGACATCCCGCCCGAAACGTAGTGGAAGACGGGGTCGGAGGCGCGGGTAGCAGCGCCCGCGCCTCCGCACGGAGATTGCGACGGAACGCCCTGACGAAGCCGCACTCCGGGCGTTGATCCCGCCAACCGGCTGAGCCCACCCGGCCGTCGTCGAGGCCGGGGAATCCAGCGGCGCGCACGCGGATATGATGCGCGAATGCGGCACACATGGACGGACGCCGGCGCGTTCACACCGGAGCCACCCGCCGGGAATCACGTGAGCCTGATATGACCACGGCTGATCCGCGTCGCCCGGGCCTGACGCAGATGAACTGGCGCGCGACCGGGGAAGAGGCGCTTGCCTCAGGCGTCCTCATCGTGCTGGTGGGCGCTTCGTTCGCCGCGTCTGTCGCGCTCACGGTGACGCGCTGGAACCACCTGGAGATGAGCTTCTTCGACTTCGGCTATTTCGATCAGATCATCTGGAACACCGCGCACGGCCGATGGTTCCAGTCGTCATTCACGCCGTACCACTTTCTCGCACAGCACTTCCAGCCGATCCTGCTGCCGTTCGTGCTCGCGTATCGCCTGGGGGCCGGCCCGCTCTTCCTCACGATTGCCCAGTCGGCGGTCGTCATCGTCGCGGCGTTCCCGCTGTACGGCGCCGCGAGGTGCCTCGGATTGCGGCCGGCACTCGCCACGCTCGTCGCGTCCACGTTTCTCCTGAGCCCCTACCTGCATCGCACGCTGGACTACGACTTCCACCCGGAGGTGATGGTGGCGCTGCCGGCGTTCGCCTCGGCCTGGCTGACGGCCGCGGGCCGCTGGCGAGGCGGCGCGGCGCTGGCGCTGACGACGCTGCTCTTCAAGGAAGACGCGGTCTTCGTGGCGCTCGCGCTTGCTGCACTGCTGTGGTGGCGGGGCGGGAGGCGCGAGGGCGTGGTGACCGCGGCGACTGCGCTGGTGTGGACCGCGCTCCTCGTCCTCGTGCTGATGCCGTTCGGTCGCGATGGCCACGAGAGCAACGTGATGGACCGTTACACCTACCTGTGGGCGCCAGGCGAGGGCAGTGCCGGGCGATACGGCCTGCTCCTCGCACCGTGGCGTGCCGCGGCCGTGCTGCTCTCCGATCGATTGCTGACGGCCGCGCTCTTCGTGCTGGGGACTGGCCCGTTCGCAATCGTCCGGCCGTGGATCATGTGGGTGCTGCTGCCGGGATTGGCGCTGGTGCTGCTCTCCACGCACCCACCGCAGCATTCGCTCGAACTGCATTACGGCGCGGTCCTCCTCCCCGTCGGCGTGATCGCCGGCCTGGTTGGCACCAGCTGGCTCGCGCGGCGCCTGCCTACGGCGGCGGTCGGCGCCCTCGCCGTGTTGCCGGTGCTCGCCGCAAGCTTCGCCCTGAGCCCGTTGTTCGACACGCGTGGGGGTGCGGCGCCGACTGCACAGCACCGCGCCGCCGTCGAGGCGGCACTCGCGCTGATCCCGCCGGACGCGCCGGTGGCCGCCCAGTCCGCTCTTGCTGCCCGGCTCTCGCGCCGCGTATCGATCCACGAGTTCCCCGGCGGGTGGCCTGATGCCCAGTGGATCGTCGTCGATGCGTTCGGGCAGCGCAGCGCGCAGTCCGCGGCAGCGGGCTTCGACGAGGCGCTCCGCGAAGTCCGGGCAACGCATACGCGCGTGTACGACCGGGACGGCGTCGAGGTCTTCCGCGCTGGGCCATGACCTGCGCCTCGGTATCCCGGTCGCATGCGCGGGCGACCAGACGGGGTGCCGAGCGGCATCGGCGAATCCTCAGACGGTCCGGACGCGCGCGCGTTGCGCATGCGGTTGGAAGACCAAGTAGCGGTACCCGATGAAGGTCCACGAAGCCGAGGCAGCCAGGGCGCCGGCCTTCGCCACGTTTACCTCCACGATACCGTTCGGCCCGGAGACGCCGAGGATCAGCGCGAGCGCGCCATCGTAGAGGGCGAGCCCTCCGATCGAGACCGCCACATACCGCCAGACACGTTCGCGCCGCGGCACTACCCGGAAGATGTAACGCGCGGCCAGCAGGAAGCTCGCGCTCATCGCGACGCCGAATCCCGCGGTGTTCGCGACAAGCACGATGGTGCGTGAATCGGCCGGGCTGACGAGCAGGACGAGGTTGAAGGTGCCGAAGTCCAGGGTGGCCTTGACGATCCCCACCAGCCCGAAGCGCAGCAGTAGTGCTGCCGACTCCTGCGCCGCCGCAAACCTGGACAGGCCCATCATGCGCGCGCGCGCAAGCGCGGTCCGACTGCGGCGCCTCGCGTCGCCGACTGGCGCTGCTCCTCGACCGCCTCGATGCGGCGCGGGCGCCGGGCGACGAGTGCAATGCTCAGTCCGAACGGGATCGGAACGAAGCGCAGCGGCATCGGTCCGAGTCCGACGATGCGCTCGAGCAGTGAGTTCACGAACCCCGGGAGTTTCGTGAACTGTGCGGCCGGCTCGGTGCGCCGGCGCGGAAGGACTCGCCCGGCGAGCCGCACGATGATCGCCGCCGGAAGGATCGAGGACATGACGTAGGCATTCAACGTCACCTCGAAGCCTGCGGCCTGCACGAGCCGTTGCAGGCCGCCCCTGGTGTACCGGCGAAGATGTCCCACCGCTTCGTCGTGCTCGCTCCACAGGAACTGATAGGCGGGCACGGTCACCACCAGCACGCCGCCTGGCCGCAGTGCGGCATGCATCTCGCGCAGGGCCTCAACGTCGTCGACGTGTTCGAGGAGATCAAGCGAGACGATCGCGTCACACGACCGGGGGCGGACGCCGAGCCTTGTGGCGTCCATCGTCGCGGCGGCGATCCCGCGTCCCTGCGCGGTCCGCGTCGACTCGATCGAAGCGTCCACACCGAAGACACGGTAGGTATCGCAGAAGGAGAGCGTGGTGCCGCCGGGGCCGCAGCCCACATCCAGGATCCTCGCGCCTGGCGGCACGTGGCGATCGAGGATGCGCTTCACGATGCGCTGGCGACCACGGTGCCACCAGAACGTCTCCTCGACGAGCGCAAGCCGGCGAACTTCGTCGATCCTCATGCGCGTCCGCTCACCCCAGATGCCGCACGCCCGGTGGCTGCTGGCGCAGCGCATCGTTCGCGCCCGCGCACGGGACGTGATCACACTCTCTCCCGCCCGCATCGCTCGACGCATCGCATGGCGCGGCAGGGGAGTGACACACGTCTCACAAATGAGAAGCGCGAACCGTGTGCGGCCCGCCATGAACCCCCCGCGCCGCTCCGAAGCGCGACAAGGCAGCCGATGCAATCGAATCTTCGAAATGCTGGTGCATGCTCTCGATCCCTCTCCGATCCGCCTTCACGTGCAACTTGACCTGCCCGCCTTCGCCTCTGGTACGGTACGGAGTGTCATGCCGAATCCCGGCCGGGCCGGGAACGGGGGAACCAATCATTGGGGTGTAGTACGCGATCCCTGCGGGGATGGCGTGCCGGCGACTTCGGACGCCGAACCCGTCAGCTCACCTCGTAGGCGTTCCGGGGCAGGCGACACGCCCGCCTCATCGTGATGCTGGTGATCGTTGCGAACAGCAGCGGTCAGTTGTTGTGCCCTCCGCGCAGCGCGGAGGGCACAACGTGGGTTGCGCTTGCGCGCGCAGCCTGTTGAGGGGGCGACGATGATTCTCGTGAAGACCCGCGGCGACGCCTCGATGGACCTGTACGCCACGGCCCTGGCCGAGCAGCTCAACGGTGTCCGGGAACTCTCGACGGATGTATACGCGCGCAGTGCGCGCCGCTTCAATGTGCCGCTGATCAGCCCGGATGCCGTGCGCGCGCTGCGCGCCGACATGCGCTTCATGCGCGACCTCCGTTCCGTCCAGGAGCCGGTGCACTTCCCGAATCACCACCTGGCGCGGTATGGGCACGTCCTGCGCGTGCCGTACGTGGTCACCGTGCATGACCTGATCCGCTATTTCGACCTCCACCGCCGGGTGCCCCTGATCGACCGGCCGAACCTGCGCGATCGCCTGTATCTCGCGCTCGACTACGCGGGCATCCGCCGGGCGGCGGCGATCATCGCCGTCTCGGCGACGACGAAGGCGGATCTCGTCGAACATCTCGGCGTGCCCGAATCCCGGGTGCACGTGGTGTACGAGGGCGTCGACCATACCCGCTTTCGCCCCGTGGATGCGCGGCCGTTTGACTTCCCGTACCTCCTCTACGTCGGTTCGGAGCAGCCGCGGAAGAACCTGGGCATCCTCCTCGAGGCGTTCGCGGCACTGAAGCGCACCGGTCTGCACCCCGACCTGCGATTGGTGAAGGTCGGCCTGCCCGGTGGGCGAGATGCCGCCTTCCGCGCGGAGACGGAGCGACTTGCCGAGCAGCACGGAGTGATGGAGTCGACGATCTTCGCGGATCGCATCCACGCCGAGGCGCTCCCCGCGTACTATGCTGGCGCCGCCTGCACGGTGCTGCCATCGCTCTACGAGGGCTTCGGGTTCCCCGTCCTGGAGGCCATGGCGTGCGGGTCGCCGGTGGTCGTATCCAGCGGCGGGTCGTTGCCGGAGATCGCGGGTGATGCTGCCGTCGTGGTATCGCCTCGTGACCCGGCGGCGCTCGCTGATGCGCTGAGCGGGCTGCTGACGGACTCCCGGCGCGTGGAATCACTGCGCGTTCTCGGTGTTCGCCGCGCTGCCGAGTTCTCCTGGACGCGCGCCGCCCGGGAAACGCAGCGCGTGTACGACATCGTCTCGCGCGAGGCCCTCGGCGCCACGCCCGTCGAGACGATCGGCGCGGGCGTCCCTGAGGCGCGCCCGGCCCCGCGGAGCACCCAGGGTCATCCGCCCGCAAGGCCGGGCCTGGCCCCTGGCGGCCTTCGAATCAGCTTACGGCCGGGTGCGGCAGGGATGTCGCTCGCATCGCCCGCCCTGCAGCGCCCGCAGAGCGCTCGCCACGCGGATCGCATTCAGTAGGCCAGCCTGCGGCCCATCGCGGGCGCCTGCGGTTGCAGGGATCGCTGCCGGACGGTGTCGTCATCCGATGCCTCGAGGCACGACGAGCATCACGCGGGTCGCGCCCGCGAACTGGTCCACCAGCCGGGGGCCGCTCGCACAACGCAACGCCCCCCTCGATCGCCGGCGCGCGTCCGCGCACGCGCTCACGGTCGACTCGATCGACGTTTGCGATTCCGCACAGAGTGCCGGCGATGCGCGCGCCAGTGCACTCCCCGTACGCTCCGGCCGGGCACCGGGGCCGACACGCGAGGCACACGTGCCTCGCGCGCGATCCGCACATCGAGGAGGACGACGATGCCGAGGCGATGGACCGCGAAGGACGAGCGCCAGTACGAGCACGTCAAGGAAGGCGAGCGGGAACGCGGTCGATCGACGGACCGGGCGGAGGAGATCGCGGCGCGCACGGTGAACAAGCGGCGCCGCGAGGAGGGCCGCACGCCGAACCGGCGTACGCAGAGCACCGGCAATCCGCGCACACGCCTGGAATCCCGGAGCATCGACGAGTTGCGCAACCGCGCGCGCGAACTCTCGATCGCCGGCCTGGATCAGATGGAACGGCCGGACCTGGTGCAGGCGATCCGGCGGCGTAACGGGTCGCGGTGACGGGGAGCAGCAGGGCAGCCGACGCGAACCATGCCGCACCACCTGCAATGGTCCGGGGGCGATGGTCGTGGCCGATCGCCTCAGCGCTTCGTCCGCGCGGAGCAATGCTGGTCGCCGAGAACGAGGAGGACCCGATGACCGACCGGGAAGGCCCGATCACGGAGGAGTACCGAGCCGACGTGGACGACGTCTGTGAGCGCCTGAATCGCCTGCGCAGCACGGAGATCGTCTCGTATCTCCAGTACAAGCAGCACGGCTACATGGCGGTGAGCCTCATGGGCCCGTCCGTCGCCGGCGAGTTCGTGGAGCACGCGGGCGAGGAGATCGAGCACGCCGACATGCTCGCGGAGCGGATCCAGCAGCTCGGTGGCGTACCGCTGTTCGATCCGGGTGAGATCGCCTCCTATGCCGAGCGGATGATGGGCGTCAGCGCCGAGCAGGGACCGACGCTGGAAGACATGGTGCGCGAGGATCTCGAACTCGAACGTACACAGGTGCGCGCCTACACATCCCTCATCCGCGAGATCGGCGATCAGGACATCGTGACCAGGCGGCTGCTCGAAGACATCCTGATCGCGACCGAGAATCATGCCTCCGAGATGCGTGATCTCCTCGCGCAGACCACGGAGACACGACCGACAGTCGCGAGCGATGGCTCGCAGGCATCGAAGCCGCCCCCCGCCGGGGGCCCGAAGCGGACCGGTGCCAGGCGCCGAGCAGGCTGACCACGGGATGGCGCTGAGGAGGATCGCAGAGTGATGATCGCGGGCCTGGCGCGATGACGGACATGCCCGGCCTCCACCGCTCGGAGGATCCCGCAGCGCCACTTCGCGTGACGTCGATGAGCGGCGGGTTGGAGGTCGACGCGGAGGCGTTGCCCCATGGTCTCGTCCGGATCGCGGTCGTTGACCGGGATCCTCGCGATTACGACCTCATCGTGCGACGCGCGGGGCGGCCCGGCATCGTGGGACGCATCCCCCCCGCCGGCGCCGATCGGGCGGAAGAGCTGCTCCTCCACCTCGAGTCTGATCGCTACATCCTGGAGGCGGAGTCGGCACGAGAACCCGATCTCCGGGCGGAGTTCATCGTGCAGCCCCAGCCTGACCCAGCCTGAAAGCGCGGAGCGAATGCGCGGCAGCCCGAGACGGGGCCTGAACGATCGCAAACGTCCTGCCTGCGGCGAGCCCGAGCGCGCTGCTCACACCAGCGCGTCAGCATGAGGGCGCGTCAGTACGAGATGCGTCCCGTTCGAGGATCCACGACCGGCTGCCCGCCCGGCGCGGCGCTGATCCCGGGCTCGCGCTGCTGCTCCTCGGCCCGCTCGCGCAGGTCCGCCGGGTGCTCATCCGGGATCTCACCTCGCCAGGTGCCGGTCTCGGCGAGGCGGGACTCAACGAATTCCTTGAACTGCTCCAGGCCACCCTGGATCTCACGCCCGACGACGCCGAGCGCGTCGGCGACCGCCTCCTCGACGCCATCGACGTCGTACTCTACCTCCACCGCGAGCCGGGTCTGGCCGGGGTTCCACGCCGTGAATCGCACGGCACCACGCATGGTGCGCCCCTCCGTGGTGTGCCACACGATCTGCGCGTCCGGGACCTGTCGATCGATCTCCGCCTCCCATGACGCGTCACGACCGAGGATCCTCGCGCCCCAGCGCAGATGCCGATCATCCAGCTGCGTGACCTCCGTGACGGAGTCCATGAATCGCGGGAACTCTTCGAACTGGGTCCACTGGTTGTACACGCGCTCCAGAGGAGCGCCAACGATGACGTCCCGTTCCACGGTGTGCATGGAGAGCCTCCTCCGCGTGACATCCGCGGGTGCGCGGTAGCCTGCCACGCTGATCGCAGGGTAGGCGCCCGCCTCGCGCGCCAGATTGCATGCCTGTCATCGTGAACCGCTCCCCTCGCTGCAACCCCGTGTCGAGTCGAGGCGCACGAGGTCCCAGCGCCGCCCACCCCACCCGCCCGTGCGCACGCGCGCGGACGGGGCGCGTATCATGCCCGGGCCTCGGATCAGTGCAGATGCAGGAGCGGCGGACCATCATCGACGACCATCAGCCGAGAGCAACCGTCGAGGCTCCCCCGCCCCCGCCGCGCCTCCGACAGCGCGGGATCCCAGGGTCGCTGCGCAGGGCGTTCGTGTCCTTCGAGGAGCGCGACTTCCGCTACCTCGGCCTGTCTTCGCTCGCCCTCGGTCTGGGCCAGTGGGGACAGCAGATCGCACTGGCGTGGCTCGCGCTCGAGCTGACCGGATCGGCCGTCCAGATCGGGATCATCTCGGCGTTCCGGGGCGGCGTCGGCGTCGTCGCGGCGCCGCTGGGCGGCTACCTCGCCGAGCGGTTCCGGCGGCGCACGGTGATCCTGTGGACCACGATCGCGAGCGCCGTCCAGGCCTCACTCTTCGCGATCCTGATCCTGTCCGGGTATGTGCAACTGTGGCACGTGTACCTGCTCGCGTTTGCGGGCGGCGTCATCCAGTCCGTGTCCCAGCCCGCGCGCCAGGCGTTCGTCTTCGACGTCTCCACGGACGAGACGCTCGTGAACGCGGTCGCGATGAACTCGGTGATGCAGAACATCTCGAGGATCGCCGGTCCGCCGCTGGCCGGGATGGTGATCGGGCTCTGGGGCACCGGATCGCTGTTTGCGGGCCTCGCGGGAACACAGTTCGTCGCCGTGTGGTTCACGCTGATGATCGGACTGAGCACGCGCCAGCAGCGCCTGGCGAGCGAGGGGGGCGCGCTGCGTGCGTTCCGCGACATGGGAGACGGCTTCGTCTACACGTGGAACAACCGGCTGGTCCTGGGGTTGATGCTCGCGCAGTCGATCCCGATCCTGCTGGTCGTCCCGTACCTCCCCTTCCTCACCCTCTTCGCGACGGATGTGCTGCACCAGGGACCCGAGGCGTATGGCACGCTGTCCTCCATGGCGGGGTGGGGATCGATCGCCGGGCTGATGATCCTGGTGGGCCTCGGCAACCCGCGGCGCAAGGGCCTGCTCATGGTCGGCGCCTTCGTCTGCTACATCGCGACGGTGCTGATCTTCACGCGATCGACGCACTTCGGCGTGTCGCTGGCAGCCCTCGCGGTGTGCGGCGTGTTCTCGGGAATCGGCTTCACCCTCAACAACACGCTGATCCAGACGGCCGTGAAGAACGAGTACCGCGGACGCGTGCTGTCCGTCTGGCAGCTCATCTCGGGCCTCCAATTCGCCGGCGGGCTGCCCATGGGCATGCTAATCCAGCGGTACGGGCCGTCGAACGGGGTCGGGGTGTTCGCGCTGGCCAGGCCTAATCGCGATGACGGTCTTCGTGCTGACGTTCGGATCCGTGCGCCGCGCCTGAACGCCCGCGCACCGACACGTGCGAGGCGGATGACCTAGCGGGTCAGCGTGAGGGCCGTGGCGGCGCGCAGCCCGGCCGGGAAGGCCGCGCGGAACGCTGCGTTCACGAACACCGGGCCGCGCACCACCAGCAGCTGGTACGTCCCGCCCGCATCTTGTGCCCACACGCCGGTGGCCCCGCCTGCCTGCGCGGCCGTCTCGAGCTGGTCCACGCTGCCGCCGTTGAAGACCACCAACGCCTGTCCGCTCGGACCGAAGCGCGGCGCGGCGGCGAACGTGCCGGTGGCCGGCGCGGGGATCGAAGGCGCGGCGCCGGCACGCAGGTACGTGCTCGCCACCCAGCCGTTGACGCCCGTGGCGGAGATCAGCTGCCAGCGATAGCCATCGGCGATCACGGTGCCGTCGAGCAGTGTGACCGCGGCGCCCGTGGCGAGGCACGCGGCCCGCTCGGCGGTGACGCTCGGCGTGACGCGGACGTTCAGGCAGTCGCCGTCGGCGGCGATGGTGGCGAGCGAGCCCACCGGCCCCACCGGCGCGCCGACAACCGCGAGGCGATCCTCGGCACGGCAGGCGTAGTTCGCGTCGTGACTCCCGGACAGGTACTGCACCAGCATCACCGTGCCGCCGCCGAAGCCGCGCGAGCAGAACGTGGGCGCCTGGGCGGCACTGGGCGCAGTGGCCGTCCAGACGGGCAGGCCCGGGCTGTAGCTGCCCGCGATCGTCTGCCACTGCGAGGGGTTGGAGTAGATCCCGACCGTCACGCCCTCGTGCTTCAGGTAGTCGATGGCCCCGGCGATCACGCGCGCGTTCGCGGCCGTGTCGCTCAGCCAGCTGTTCATCGTCTCCACGTCGAGCCACCACGAGGCCGCGTGGGCGGACTGCGCCTTCGCGTACGCGGTGGCGTGCTGCGCCGTCTTGTACCCGAAGTTGTAGCCGCGGCACATCTCGTCGGTGGGCTGGCAGACGCCCGCCGGGCCGGTCGCGGCCTCCTCGGCGTTCGATCCCACGGGGGACTTCAGGTTCATGTAGAGCGAGGGCTGGCGCCCGCTGATCGAGGCCCAGGCGTACTGGCTGGCCAGGCACGGGTTCTGTGTGAAGGCCTTGCCCCCCGTCGCCCCGACGATCGCGAAGCTGTACGGCATGGATGGCAGCGGCGTGGTGCACTGGGGGAACGAAACGTCGTAACCCGTCGATCCGGCGGCGAACAGCTCGGCCGCCCCGGCGGGTGCCGCCCGGACGAATGCGATGGCGATGAGGAGCAGCGGCAGCGCGACGAGCGTCTTCAGCAAGCGACTCTCACATCCGGCCCTGCATACCATCCTGCATACCAGATGCATTGAGTATCCCCGGCGGCGCGCTGCCTGTCCAAGCACTGCCCCGTCGCACATGCGCCCGGGCCGGCTAGGGCGCGCGTGTGCCCTGCGGCGTGGAGGGGACCACGGCGCCGGCGGCGCCCACTGCCGAGCCCGCTGCGGACCGCTCGGCCTCGGTGCGGTAGTGCTCGGCGAGGCGGTGCGGTGCGGTGGCGAGCAGCACGAGGGGGATCGAGAGCAGTGCCGCGCCGGCGGCGGTGTACCAGCCAAGCTGGTACACGCCGGTCGCATCGACGATGCGGCCCACGACCCATGGTCCGACAGCGCCGCCGGTGGTGTTGATCAGCGCCGCCGTCCCGTTCAGGCTCCCGAAGTACTTCGTGCCGAAATAGTCCGCCATCATCGCGGGGCGGATCGGCATGGCGCCGCCGAATCCCGGGGCGAGGAGCAGCGTCGCGATGACCGCGTGCTGGAGCGTGCTCGCCTGCGAGAGCACGAGGATGCCAGCGGCGACCAGCAGCCCGCACACCGCCAGCAGCGTGGTCTTGGGGATGCGGTCGCCCAGCATCCCCAGCCCGACCCGCCCGCCCACCGAGGCGATCGTGAGCAGCGCCACCGACCACGAGGCGTCAGCCTTCGAGACGCCGAGCCGCTCCAGGAACGGCACCTGGTGCACCAGGAAGGCCGTGGTGGCGAATGACAGCATGATCATCGCCAGCGAGCTGAAGATGAACCCGCGCGTCCGCACGGCGCGCAGCGGCGGGATGCCCCACATCGTGGTCGCGGACATGGCCCGGCCGTCCGCATCGAGGTACTCCCGGCCGTCGATCGGCTGCGGGTGACCGCGGGGACGGCTGCGCACCTGCGAGCCGAGTCCGACCCCGACCACGACGATGCCGGCCACCATCGCACGCAGCGCAATGCGCCACCCGAACTCCTCGACGAGCCAGGCGATGCCCACCACGAGCACGCCGCCGAGTCCCCCGCCCACCGTGGTCAGCGACATGGCCATCGAGCGGCGCCGCTGGAACCACGTGGCGACGGCCGACAGCGCCGTCTGTCCGCCCGCGCCCGAGGAGCCGATCGCGATCACGATCATTGCGGCGTAGAACTGCCAGAGGTTCTGGATGAACGACAGCAGCAGCACGCCGATGCCGGTCATCACCACGCTGAACATCACCATCCGCCTCGCGCCGTAGCGGTCGATGCCGATGCCGACCAGCGGCGCGCCCAGGCCCCCGATCTCGGAGCGCAGCGAGAAGGCGAGCGAGGTCGCAGCGACGCTCCACCCGAATTCCTTCAGGATGTCGGTGAAGAAGACGCCGAACCCGTAGAAGAACGTGGCGCTGATCGTCAGGATGACGAGGCCCCCGGAGAAGACCACGATCCAGCCTTCGTAGATGCCCGGGAACAAGCGATGTGCCATGCGGGGGATTCTAGCCGGGCGTGTCCACTCGCCGCCGGATCACGGCTGCGGCCACTCGGGGGGGCGGGCGTCCAGTCCGCGGTCCGGGCGCCCGCCCCCCCGCCTCGATGGCCTGCTTCGGGACCGCGAGGGCTAGCAGCCGGGGCCGGCGAGGATCTCCGGCGCGGTGCGACGATCGCTGATCAGCCGCCCGTCCGTCAGGTCGCCGAGCAGTTGCCCGTTGTCGACGATCACCTTGCCCCGGAGGATCGTGGTGACGGGCCGCGCGTGGATGTCCCAGCCCTCCCACACGCTGTGATCCACGCCGTGCAGGTCGGACAGCGCCAGCGGCCCCGGCCGCGAGGTGTCGAGGAGCACGATGTCGGCGTCGCTCCCCGGTGCGATCGCGCCCTTGCGCGGGTACATCCCCAGGATCTTCGCGGCGTTCGACGACGTGACGTCCACGAACCGGCGCAGCGACATCCCGCGCTTCACCACCCCCTCCGTGTAGGTCACGGCGAGGCGCTCCTCGACGCCGGGGTTGCCGCCCACGGTGTCCTCGATGGTGTGCCCGCCGAGCTTGAGGTCCCGGCTGCACAGGATGGCGTCCGTGGCCACGGTCTGGATCGTGCCGTCCACCAGGCCGCTCCAGAGCGCCTCGTTGTCGTCGCGGTACTTGAGCGAGGGGTACGTGTGGTAGAGCGGCCCCTGTTCGGTCTCGTACACGCTCGCATCGAACGTCGCATAGTGGTGCAGCGTCTCGCCGTACACCGGGAGGCCGCGCCCGCGCGCCTCCTTCACCGCCTGCACGCCCTCCTTGGCGCTGACGTGCATGAGGTAGATGGAGGCGCCCGTCCACTCCGCGAGGCGGATCACGCGGCGGAACGACAGATCCTCGGACAGCGCGGGGTGGGCGCGCGGAAGGTACTGTGTGCCGGTGGTGCCCTGCTCGTGCATCAGCCGGCTCATGTACATCACGATGTCTTCATCCTCGGCGTGGACGGACAGCACCCCGCCGTGCGCGACGATCTGCTCCATCATCCCGAAGACGATCCCGAAGTCCGTCATCTGCCGCGCGCGCGTCAGCGTGGTGTTCGTCGTCCACACCTTGAACGAGGTGAACCCCGCCCCGATCACGTCGCCGATCTGCCCGATGAGATCGAGCGGGACGGGCACCGCCTGCTCGGGGGTCGCGCCCTCCGTGCCCATGCCCACCAGCACCGTGTGGAACGTGTAGTCCGTGTACGAGCGGTTGCGGAAGATCTCGTCGCGGTTCCCGATGGCGTCGATCAGCGCGCCGCCCTGCCGCCAGTTCGCGAAGTCAACGATCGTCGTCGTACCGCCGAAGGCGCACGCCTTCGACATCTCCTCGGGCCCGGCGGCGCGGTGCCCGGCCGCCTGCGCCCACGGGTAGACGAACTTGAATGCCGCATGGGCGTGCGGCTCGATGCCGCCCGGGATCACGATCTTGCCCGCGGCGTCGATTACGCGCGCACCGTCCTCCGGCAGCGCGCCGGGCTGGGCGATGGCGGCGATGCGCTCGCCCGCAACGCCGATGTCCCACTGGCCGACGCCCCACGGCGTCACGACCTGGCCACCTCGGATGATCAGATCGAGCGCCATGTGCCCACCTCCTCGTGCACTCGTGCTCCGCGTCCGGCGCGGCAGCTACCTCACGGCTACCTCGTCGCGTCCCCGCCCTCGCGGGGCGGGGGCAGATGCGCCTTCGGGATACGGAGCGCCATCGAGCCGGCGACGGTTACGACGTCATAGCGGCCCGCGACGCCGATCAGCAGGTGCGCCTCCCACGGCTGCAGACCGTAGTCCCGCCCGAGCCAGTCGACCATGTCGCTGGTCGCCATCTGCAACCCGCGGTCGAGGGCGCTGACGAACTCCGGCTGGCTGCCGATCGAGATCAGCGCCTCCGCGGTCTCGACGCGCGGCCCCGCCGGTGCCGCCCCGCGCCGCAGCGCGACCGTGAACTCGAGGTCCATCGAGGTCTCGACAGCGGTGCCCAGCGCCTCGCCGTCGCCCTGGATCGCATGACCGTCGCCCACGAAGAGCAGCGCACCCGGGTGGTACACGGGCAGCACGACCGTCGCGTCCTCGCCGATCAGGTTGTAGTCGATGTTCCCCCCGTATGCCCCCGAGGGGCCGGAGGTGGGAGCGAAGTCGCCCGCGGGCGCGACGCCGATGCAGCCGACCATCGGCCGGACGGGGAACTCGAGCGCCACCGCGTGCGTCGCCGGCTCGCGCAGCCTCACCGTCCCGGCGGCGAGGTCGATGTCCCACGGCACGATGTTCGCGCGTCCCGGGCGGATCAGATCCTGCCGGTAGTGGCTGGAGTAGAGCCCCTCGATCGACTCGGGCAGGAGCGCGGCCAGTCCGAGCCGGTAGTTGCTCCACCCCCACGCGCGGTTGCACCGCACGCGATCGAATGTCACGAGGAGGGCGTCGCCGGGCTCCGCTCCCTCGACGAAGAAGGGTCCGTTGAGCGGGTTGCTCGGCTCCGAACGGCGCACGTCGTGCTCGTCCTGCCCGCCCGCGTCCAGGGTTCGCGTGCGCACGGTGTCGCCGGGCGCGATCCTCGCGAGCACCGGGTGCGCGTGCGAGAACGTGCGGTGGTACGCCTCCGGGGTGACCTCGTGCGTCGTGCCCATGGACGTCCTTCCGTGGCGGCACCCGCGGCGGCGGCCCGCGCGGCCGGATCCTAGCATCGACCGCTCGCAAGGTGGCGTGGCGCGGCGCGGGCGCGCACCCCGCCTGGCCGCGGACAACGTACGTGCTACGCTCCGCTCACGCCAGCCGATCCCTGGCGAGTTGGAGGCATTCGATGGATGTCGTCATCGGAAACGCCCTGGTCATCACGGTGGACGGCGACCGGCGGATCATCACGGACGGTGCGATCGCGGTGCTGGGCGACCGCATCGCCGCCGTGGGCCCCACCCGCGAGGTGCGCGCCGCCCACCCGACGCTGCCCGCGATCGACGCGCGCGGCAAGGCGGTGATCCCGGGCTTCATCAACACCCACACGCACGCGGTGCTCATGGTGCTCCGCGGCACCGTGGAGGACATGGGTGGCGAGGCGGTCTACAACTACATGTCGCCGATCACCTTCGCCATGAACGGCGAGGAGCGGTCGGCGCTGGCCGCGCTCTCCTGCCTCGAGGCGATTCGCTCCGGCACGACCACGCTGGTCGATCCCCTCCGTCACGTCACCACGTATGCCCGGGCGATGGCGGACTCCGGGCTGCGCCTCTTCCTCAGCGAGAGCTGCGCGGACGCCCTGACGCTGGAGGTGCGGAACGGCGTGTACACGTACGACCGCCAGTGGGGACAGGACTTCCTGGACCGCGCGGAGGCGCTCGTCGAGGAGTTCCATGGCGCCGATGGCGGACGCGTGCAGGTGCAGATCGCCGCGCACGCCCCCGACAACTGCTCGCCGTGGATGCTCGACTCGCTGCGCGAGATGGCGGAGCGCCACGGACTGCGCCGCACGGTGCACCTGGCGCAGAGTCGAGGCGAGTTCGACCAGGTGGCGGCCCTCCACGGCCGGACCCCCGCGCAGTACCTGGACGATCACGGATGGCTAGCGCCCGATGTGATCGGCGCGCACTGGACCTTCTGCACCGACGACGACATCAGGCTCCTCGCGGAGCGCGGGGTGCACATGGCGCACTGTCCCGCCAGCGGATCGCGCCGGCGGCCGCAGCCCTCCCCGGTGGGTCGCATCCGCGACGCGGGGATCAACATGACACTGGGCACGGACAACATGTCCGAGAACATGTTCGAGGCGCTGAACATCGGCATCAGCCTGCACCGCGGAGCCTACGGCGGCGGGGCGAAGCCGACACCGGGCGACATGCTGGACGCGGCCACTCGCAACGGTGCCGCCGCCGTGGGGCGCACGGCGGACCTCGGCAGCATCGAGGCCGGCAAGAAGGCGGATCTCGCGATCCTGAACATCAACCACCCCAGCCTGCGCCCGATCTCGAGCGTGGTCTCCAACCTCGTGCACTACGGGCACCCCGGCGTCGTCGACTCGGTGATGGTCGACGGCCGGTTCGTCATGCAGGATGGCAGGGTGACCAGCATGGACGAGGAAGCGGTAGTCACCGCGGGCCAGCGCGCGATGGAGTCGGCCTGGCGACGGCTGGGCGAGCGCTGGCCCGACATCGCGCCCCGCCCGGACGTGACCCCGGGCGTCTGACCGCCGGGCGAGGCGCTCGCAGCCTGCTCGCGATAGCCTCGAAGGTGGCCGGACTGCGGTACGTTCTGCGCGGGTCGGTGCGGCGGTCCGGGCGGCGGTCTGCGGCGGCACGCAGCGCGCACGCCGCCGTGCATGCTCCCGGCGCAGCGAACCCCCCGGCGCAACGAAGTGGTGAGACACCGGCATGAACGGCACGCACGACGACCGTCCGGTCGCGAGGATCGCCGAGGGCGTGGAGGCCGTCGAGACCGCCGAGGGGTCTCGGGGCGGCGTTCCGGGAGCGCCGCCCCGCCGCGCGCGGGCGACCGACCTCTTCCAGATCCCGGCGTTTCGGCGGCTGTGGATCGGGACGCTGGTGTCCTCCTTCGGGCTGTGGAGCGAGCGGCTCGCGGTCTCCTGGTTCGTGTTTGAGACCACGGGTTCCGTGCTGCTCACCGGGCTCGTCGCGACGGCCCAGTATGCGCAGAACATGATCTTCGGCCCCGTGGCGGGGGCGATCTCGGATCGCTATCCGCGCAACCGCATCATCGCCGCGGCCGCACTGGCGAAGGTCTGCACGCTGCTGGCGATCACGGGGCTGGTGCGCCTGGAGACACCGCCACTGGTGCCGCTGTTCATCGTGATCACGCTCAGCGCCGTCGGGGGGACGTTCACCACCGCATCCCTCCAGACGCTGGCGGGGGACATCGCCGGTGCGGCGCGGCGGGCGAGCGCGACGAGCCTGATCTGGAGCGGCCAGCGCGCGGTGGCAGCCGTCGGCGCGCTCGCCAGCGGCCTGCTGATCGGCTGGGCCGGGGCCTCGTGGAGCCTGCTCCTGAGCGCCGTGATGCTCGCGGTGGCGTCGATGATCTACCGCGGCGTGGTCGATCCCAGGACGCGCCGCTCGGGCGGGGGTGCCTCGCTGATCGCGGAGACGCTCGAGGGGCTCCAGATGGTTCGTCACCAGCGGATGCTGGCGACGCTGCTCATGCTCGCGGCCGCCGCCGAGATCTTCGGCTTCTCGTACGTCGCGCTGCTGCCGGCGCTGGCGGAACGCGTGCTCGGGGTGGGGGCCTTCGGCTTCGGGGCGCTCTCCGGCGCGGCCTCGGTGGGAGCGGTCACCGCCACCGTGGCGCTGGCCGCGCTCGGGAGCCGCGCTCGCCACGGCCGCCTGCTGATCGGCGTCTTCGCCACGTTCGGATGCCTGCTCATCGGACTCGGCGCATCGCGCCACTACCCGCTGTCGCTGGCGATCGCCGTGGGCCTCGGCGCGTGCACCGCGCTCGTCGACACGCTCGAGCTGATCATGCTGCAGGCCGCGGTGGACGACCGGCTGCGAGGCCGAGCGCTCGGCGCGTGGAACGCGGCGTTCGGGCTGGGCTGGATCGGGCCTCTGGCGCTGGGCGCGATCGCGGACGCGGCCGGTCTCTCCGTCGCCTACACGATCGCTGGCTGCGCGCTGCTGGCGATCGGCGCCGGCACCGCGATCGCCGCGCCCCGGCTGCGCAGCGCCTGAGGGCGCTGCCGCGTCCCGCAACGCGTCGAGGCAGCGCGTGCGGCGACCGGTGACGGCCCGTGGTCCTCGCAGCGCGAGCCCGCCTCGTGCGGTGCCGCGGCTACCGCTTCTGCGAGAGCAGGATCAGCGCGCCGCCCGCTGAGGCCGGGTGGATCACGCGGGTGCCGCCGATAGGCACGGGCATGCGCACCCCCCGGCCGCGCATCTCCTCGGCCGTCTGGTCCAGGTCGTCCACCGTCAGACAGAAGAGGTAGATCCCGTCCCCGTGCTGCTCCAGGTGCCGCGCCCACGGCCCCACGTCGTCGAGGGGCGTGAGGATGTTGATGCTCTGCCGGTCGCCGAACTCGAAGCGGGCCATGCGGTAGGGGCGGCCCGGCACGTCCTCCACGGGCACGAACCGCGCGCCGTCCCCGAAGATCGCCTTGTACTGCTCAATCGCCGCGTCGAAGTCCTTCACGATGACATCCACGTGGTCCAGCCCGGTGATCATGACCGCCTCCTCGCACTCCCCGCCCCTCGCTGCCGCCCGGCGCAGTGTACCGGACGTGCGGTGATGCGCACGGCGTCCCCCGTGAACCGCGCACAGCCGTTCAGACGCCCCCGGGAACGGTCGATGATCCCTCGACACGCCGGCGGGGGCGTGACGACGCGTGTGTGCGTCGCCAGGCGCCGCGGGCGCGATCGCCGCGACCGGAACCAGCGAGATAGCCTGTGGAAGCTGACCAGGACGTCGAGCGGCGGCAGTTCTTCCGGGTGATCACGCGCATCTTCCCGCGCTACGCCGCGCGGGTGGACGAGCAGCTCGTGGAGCTGAAGGCGTTCGACGCGGTGATCCTGGACCTGAGCGGGGGCGGCCTCCTGCTCCAGAGCCGGCAGTGGGTGCCCGTCTTCTCCCGGCTCAGGCTGATGTTCTCGCTCGCCGACGATCCGCTGGAGTTCGACATCCAGGTGACCCCCCGAGCACTCGGGCAGGGGGCGCTGATGCAGCAATACAGCATCCACTGCGCCTTCACCGACATGCGCCGGTCCGATGTCGACCGCATCGTGCGGTACGTGTACCGGCAGCAGCTCATGCTGCGGCGCCGCGGGCTGCTCTAGCGACGCACGACGCTCGCGCACCGGACAGCAAGAGGCCCCGGCCGTGATGGCCGGGGCCTCGAGGCGGCCTGCGTTGCGCAGCGCGCTTACTTGAGGGTCAGGGTGTACACGTCCTTCGCGATCGTGTGGTTCTCGTGGTCAATGCCGTCCCACACCGCGATCTCGAACAGGTAGCTCTTGCCAGCCTCGAACTTGATGTCGTCGGCGTTCTTGGTGTCGAGCTTGCGGTGCATCACGACGGTCCACTTCCCAGCCGCGTACGACGCCTTCGAGTCGATGTCGCCCTCGCTGCCGACCCACGGAGCCGCGAGGCGCCGCGGCACCTTGTCGCCCGCCTTGAACTTCGACGGGTCGATGGCGATCGCGTCGGCGGCCGCCAGGTAGGCCGCGCCGTACGTGGCCTTCTTCGCCGGATCCTGCATCTTCGCGGGACCGACACCCGGCGTCGGGACGGCGTTCGACAGCGGGCCACCGCTGTCCAGCTTGTCCTTGACGATGGCGGAGCTCAGGACCTTCGGGTCCGCGAGCGCGCCCTCGAAGCGCAGGTCGTCGACCTGGCCCACCGGCGCGCTGGACTCGCCCGTCCACTGCCAGTTGTCGGCCTTGTCGCCGGCCTTCGGCAGGATCATGTACGTGGTCTTGGCGTCGATCGCCGTCGCCTTGTCGTCACTGCCTTCACGGTGGCAGGCGGCGTAGCAGCCCTTCGCCTCGAAGCCCGTGATCGTGCCGATCGGCCACAGCAGGCTGAGGCGGTCGGTCATGCGCGCCGAGAGTGCCCACTTCGAGCCGTCGTAGATGTAAGGCCGGCCCCGGTCCTCGGTCGTGTCGGCCCACTGGAAGCGGAACCAGACGTCAGTGTCGCTGTAGAGCGCCTGCGCCTCGACCACTCCGGCCTCGGTCGGCTTGGTGCCCTTGATGAGCTCCATCTGCGCCTTCATGACGGGCGCGCCGTTCCACGCCGGGTCGTCCACGGCCAGCGAGCCGGGCGATGCCTTCTTCGCAGCCAGCGTGTTCGGGTCCACCTTCGCCGTGGCGGAGGCCGAGGCCGCAGCCTTCGTGGTGCCGGCGGCTGCCGTGCCCGTCCCCGCCGCCGGCTTCTCCGCGCCCCCGCCGCACGCCGCGGCCAGAACTGCGGCAGCGGCGACCGGCGCGATCATCCAGACCGTTTGTTTCCTCATCGTGACGTTGCTCCTTTCGTTCGGTCTCGGTACCCGAATCGTGTGTCCCCGAGAACCGAGCATCCCGGAATGCGGGAGCCTCGACGCCTCGCGCCGCAGCCCCCGCGCTTCCGGTGATACCTCCGCGATGTATCTACTTGAGCGTCAGGGTGTACACGTCCTTGGCGGGCGTGTGGTGCTCCTGGTCGACGCCATCCCAGACGGCGATCTCGAAGAGGTAGCTCTTGCCAGCCTCGAACTTGATGTCGTCGTCGTTCGTCGTGTTGAGCTTGCGGTGCAGGACGATGGTGTACTGGCCGTTCGCCCACGTGGACTTCGACTCCACGTCGCCGTTGCTGCCGACGATCGGCGTGCCGATCATGCTGCGCGGAATCTCGTCGCCGACCTTGACCTTGGTCATGTCGAGCGCCACGGCCTCATCGGCCTTCAGGAACTCGGGGCCGAGCGACGGCTTCTTCGCCGGGTCCTGCATCTTCACCGGACCGACGGCGGGCGCGGGAGCGGCGTTGCTCACTGTGCCACCACCGGTGGCCTTGTCCTTCACGATGCCGCCCTCGCTCGTGACCTTCGGGTCAACCAGCGTGCCCTGGAGCCTGCCGTCGTTGAGCTGGCCCAGCGCGAACGAGGCGGAGCCGGTCCACTGCCACATGTCGAGCAGGTCCTTCTCACCCGGGGCGAGCATGTACATGCCCTTGTCGATCGCGGCGTCCTTGCTGGCGGCACCGCCCTCGCGGTGACAGGCCGCGTAGCAGCCCTTCGCCTCGAACCCGGCGACAGTGCCGATCGGCCAGATGACCGCGAAGCGGTCAGCGGCGGCCGGCTTCACGGGGAGCGCGGTCCACTTCGTGCCATCCCACTTGTAGACGCTCTTGATGTCCTGCGTCTTGTCGGCCCACTGGAAGCGGAACCAGACATCCGTGTCGCTGTAGAGCGCCTGCGCGTTCACCGTGCCGGCTTCCTTCGGCGAGGTGCCCTTGATGAGCTCCATCTGCGCCTTCATGACGGGCGCGCCGTTCCACGCCGGGTCGTCCACGGCCAGCGAGCCGGGCGATGCCTTCTTCGCCGCCAGCGTGTTCGGGTCCACCTTCGCCGCGGTGGTGGCCGAGGCCTTCGCGGTGCCGGCAGCTGCCGTGCCCGTCCCCGCCGCCGGCTTCTCCGCGCCCCCGCCGCATGCCACCGCGAGAGCTGCGGTCGCGGCAGCGACGGTCATCATCCAGACCGTTTGTTTCCTCATCCGAGTTCCCTCACCCCGTCTTCCTGGTCCCGGGAATCCCCTACCCCGGAGCCGTTCGTGTGCGCAAGACCGACATTCGCTGCGAACAGGCGTCGTCCCTGGCGCGCTACTTCCCGATCCGCTGATGAGTAGTATTGCCACGATTTGAGTGAGTCGAATCGGTATCCTCCGCATCGATGGGGGGTGACCGCTCAGCGTTTTCACGCACCGCACGAGGGACGTTCGGGCACGAATCGAGGGACCAAATCTCCGAGCGCCGCCGGCGCATCACAGGCGCGTGACGCACTCGAGCGCGCGTGCGCGACGCATGGCGGGCGCACCTCCCGGCAGCCCCGGTCGCTCGTGCCTCCACCCGTTGCGCTTGCCGGGCCGCCGCCGGGGGACGTTCGCTCTGCGCCCGCCGGGATGATCGACACTAACGACGAGGAACGTATCTTGAGACGAACAAACCGGGTCCGGGAACGGGATTCCCGAAGTCGGCGGCGGAGGATCGACCGATGACAACCCTGGAGACGCTGGCGTCGCGCACCACTCCGTGCGGATGCGCGCGTCCTCGACGGACGGTCACGGATTATGTTCTCGCGCCCTGTCGTGCGAGCAGGACCGCGCTGCCCGCGCCGGCGGGGGAGCGGATCGCCGGGCCTGACGGCGTCGGGATACGTATTCATGCCACCCTGCGCGACTCCGCAATCGAGACGATGAGCTACGAAGCGTCGAGTTGCGCGACGCTGGTGGCGTACGCGGAAGTGCTGGGCGACCTGGTCGTCGGCCGGTCGATCGTCGAGGCCGCAGTCGTGGATCCACGCACGCTCGTCGACGCCCTCCCGGGCGTGCCCCGGGCGCGTCAGGACCGCGCGACGCTGGTGGCGCGAGCCTGGGCGTCCGCGGTGGCAATGGCATGGCAGGCGGAGCAGGGGAACAGGGGAGGCGAATGAAGATCGCGTACATCTTCTCCACGCAGGGACACACGGTGTCCTACAAGCTGGGGCGCATGATCCTGCCGCAGCTGGAGGAGGACCGCCACGGCGTGGACGTCGTCGGGATGTTCTTCTTCGAGGACAACAACTACGTGCTCGTGAAGGGCAACCCGATCGGCGAGCGCCTGAAGGCGCAGGCCGACTCCAAGGGCTTCCTGCTCATGGGCTGCGACCAGTGCTGCTACGAGCGCGAGATCGCGGACCAGCTGATCGATGGCATCCCGATTGGCTGCTTCCCGGACCTGTATGCTGCGCTCGCCGGGAATCCGCCCGACCAGGTCATCACCCTGTAACGCCCGTCACGCCCTTCATCGCCAGCACACACGCGCGCGGTGGATGGGCGGAGGAACGACGCCATGAGGACGCCATGACCGAGGGAGTCCCCGGTGCGGTGCGCACCGCAGACCCGTTCGTGGTCATGGCGAAGCCCGTCGGGCCGATCTGCAACCTGGACTGCACGTATTGCTACTACCTCGACACCGTCGAGATGTACGGGCGGCCGCACCGCTTCCAGATGTCCGACGAGATGCTCGAGACGTACATCCGCCAGTACGTCGAGGCCAGTCCCGGCCCGTTGATCCACTTCGCGTGGCACGGCGGCGAGCCCTCACTCGCCGGGCTGGACTTCTACCGGCGCGCCGTCGAGCTCCAGCAGCGCTACCTGCCCGAGGGGTGGACGTGCTGGAACAACCTGCAGACCAACGGAACGCTCCTGGACGAGGAATGGTGCACGTTCCTCGCGGAGGCAGGCTTCGACGTCGGCATCAGCATCGACGGCACACGCTGGCTGCACGACGCTGCGCGCAAGGACCGCAGCGGCGCGGGAACCTACGACACCGTCCTGGCGGCGGCGCGGCGCCTGCAGGCGCACGGCATCCAGCCCGACCTGCTCTGCACCGTCACCTCCGCCATCGCACGGGAGCCGCTGAACGTCTACCAGGCGCTGCGTGAGATCGGGACGGGCTGGATGCAGTTCATCCCCATCGTCCGGCGCGGGCCGGACGGACGGGCCACGCCCGACTCCGTCTCCCCCGAGGACTACGGGCGCTTCCTGAGCACGATCTTCGACGCGTGGATGCACCGCGACATCGGCCGGCTCAACGTGCAGTTCTTCGCGGAGATGCTGCAGGTGTGGGGTGGCGGAGCCGCCAGCGTCTGCTGGATGGCGCCCACCTGCGGCCGCGTGCTCGTCGTGGAGCACGATGGCGTCGTGTACTCGTGCGACCACTTCGTGACGCCCGAGCACCGCATCGGCGACCTCGACACGTCGCACCTCGGCGCTCTCGTCGACTCGCCGGTGCAGCGCACATTCGGGACCAACAAGCGCGACCTGCTGCCCGCGCAGTGCCGCGCGTGCCCGTGGCTCGAGGTGTGCAACGGCGGATGCCCGAAGGACCGCTTCCTGAGCACGATGGACGGCGAGCCGGGGCTCAACTACCTCTGCGACGGGCTCCGCCAGTTCTTCGCGCACGTCGATGAGCCCGCGCACCACATCATTGGCCGCATCCGCGGGGGCGCCCCGGCGGAGGCGGTGATGGGCGAGCTGCGCACCGCGTCGCGCGCCCGCTGGGAGGGCATCGGCCGCAACGATCCCTGCCCCTGCGGCAGCGGGCGCAAGGCGAAGCAGTGCTGCTGGTCCCAGCGCCCGTAGCATGCACGCGGGGCGCGACGGGCACGGCGGTCAGCGCGCACGTTGCCGCCAGCGGGGCGCACATCGATAGTGGGGGGCGCAGTCGTTCGAGGGGAGCACGCGCATGTCCAACGACACGGGGCGCCGCAAGCCGGTCCTCCGCAACATGGCCGAGGTGATGTGGGAGAACCCCCCGGGGCACTCGCCGGGCGCGCTCTCCAAGATGCTCGTGCGCCCCGAGACGGCCGGATCGAAGCACGTCGACTTCCGCATCTCCACGTACCAGCCGATGTCGCACGTGGAGCCGCACACGCACCGCATCCAGGAGCAGATCTACTGCGTGATCGAGGGCGAAGGGCTGATGGAGCTGGACGGCGAGCGCACGGTGATACGCGCCGGAGACTTCGTCTTCGTCCCGCCGATGGTGGAGCACGCGATCTATAACACCGGGCGCACGGACCTCACGTTCTTCGTCGTCACCACCCCGCCCGACGACGCGTAGCGCCCGCAGGCCGCCGATGACCGCCGCACCCGCCCCCGGCACCACCCCAGGCACCACGGCAGCGAACGCCCCGGTCGAGGCGTTCGACCTGGTCGTGGTGGGCGCGGGCGTCGGGGGGCTGACCGCAGCGCTGGTCGCCACGCTGGAGGGCCGCCGCGCGCTGATCATCGAGCGCGCCCCCACCGTCGGCGGCACCAGCGCCCGCTCCTCCGGCACCGTCTGGATCCCGAATAACCCGGACATGGTCCGCAACGGGATGACCGGGGATCACGCCGCCGCCCTGGAGTACCTCGACGCCCTCGTGGGCGGGCGCGCCGGGCGCGACCTGCGCGAGGCGTACCTGGCCGCGGGGCCGGACATGCTGCGCTACCTGGAGGCGCTCACGGACGTGCGCTTCCGCCCGTACCCTGCGCAGGCGGATTACCGCCAGGAGCTGCCCGGCGCGGCCACGGGCTGGCGTGCGCTGGAGCCACTGCCCTTCGACGGCCGCACGCTGGGCGATCGCTTCGCCGAGGTGGCCCCGCCGCTCCCGGAGCTCATGCTCTTCGCGCGGCTGGGCGGGATGATGGTCACCCGCGGCGAGGTCGCGCGGCTGCTGCGGCTGGGGCGGTCGTGGGACGCCCTCGCGCTGGGCCTGCGGCTGGTCGCGCGCTTCGCGCGGGATCGCATGCGCTACCGTCGCGGCACCCGCCTCGTGCTCGGCAACGCGCTGGTCGCGCGCCTCTATCGCAACGTCATCGACCGCGGCGCCACGACGTGGCTGTCGACGTCCGTGGTGCGCCTCGTGCGCGACGGCGGCCGCGTACAGGGGCTCGTCGCGCTCCGCGACGGCCGCGAGGTCACGGTGCGCGCGCGCGACGGGGTGGTGCTCGCCGGCGGCGGGTTCCCCGCCGGCCGCGAGCTGCGCGAGCGCTACCTCCCCGCCCCGGTCGCGCAGCACACGGCCGCGGCCGAGGGCTCCACGGGGGCCACGCTCAACCTCGCGCTGGAGGTGGGCGCCACGATGGGCCCGCCGGGCGAGGACAACGCGCTCTGGTTCCCGAGCTCGATCTGGACGCGCCCGGACGGATCGACGGCGGTGTACCCGCACATCGTCCTCGATCGCGGCAAGCCCGGGCTGATCGCGGTGAATGCCGCGGGACGGCGCTTCGTGAACGAGGCGGTCTCATACCACGACTTCACGCGCGCGATGTACCGGGCCCACCTCGAGACGTCGAGCATTCCGGCGATGCTGATCTGCGACCGCCGCTTCCTCTGGCGATACGGCCTCGGCCTGATTCGCCCGCACACGCCCTTCCTGCGGAAGTACATCAGCGGCGGATACCTGCACCGCTCGAGGACGCTGGAAGGGCTCGCCCGGCAGATCAACGTGGACCCCGCGGGCCTCGTGGAGAGCGTGCGCCGGCACAACGCCTTCGCACGCTCAGGCGTCGACGAGGAGTTCGGCAAGGGCCAGAACGCATACGACCGCGGCACCGGCGATCCCGATCACCATCCGAACTCGTGCATCGGCCCCATCGACCGCCCGCCGTACTACGCCGTCGCGGTGGTCCCCACGCCGCTGGGCACCAGCCTCGGGCTGCTCACGAACACCAGCGCGCAGGTCATGGACGAGGCGCACGAGG
>Ga0172380_10002169_pt1 | contig 31326 bp, 39 predicted proteins | sample Leawe162metaG_FD_119747 | JGI IMG/M metagenome (GOLD analysis project Ga0172380, IMG submission 119747) | Leachate microbial communities from a municipal landfill in Southern Ontario, Canada - Leachate well 162 metaG | ecosystem: Engineered > Solid waste > Landfill > Unclassified | place... | reverse complement strand
GCTTCGATCAATGGTGATAAATTGCTTGCTGATGGCGGTTCTACCTTAAAATATATATAAATAAGCCATTCTAACTCAAAGTGATTGAATTAGGGTAAGTCCGACAGACTCCTAGATAAAATAGTTCTTGGAAAGCCTTGAATACTGGATCAGAATACGCGATAGCGCGTAAGGCAAGGGGTAGGCATAGCCTTATCGTGCCACGCGGCAAAGGTTTCAACCTAGAAAGCTCAGTTGACCGCTTGCCTGGACATGTAACATGGTGGTTCTAAACAACTTTGCCTATATTTTACGTTCACCCGTATGGTGAGAACGCTACGGGCTGGATTGCACGGTTTTCCGGGCGCATGGCGGCGTTGCAACTACAAGAGAAGGGAATGGAACGACCATTCCGCGTCGTTGCGCCTCTTGTGCCCAGGCCGCAGGCCGTCGGGTATGCCCTGCACCCGGAAAACCGCACACTCCAGCCCGTTCAACTGAGCTTTCTAGGTTCAACACATGGTTTTTTATGCGTAGTTAATTTTTAGGAGGAAAAGAACAAATGAACTTCGACGATGCAATTGCTGCACATATCAAATGGAAAGTCCGGCTGACTCAATTCATTGATGGCACCAGCACGGAACAACTCAAAAGCGACACGGTATGCAAGGATAACCTGTGCGACCTGGGCAAGTGGATCTATGGCGAAGGCGCAAAATTCAAGGCGGCGCCGCACTATAAGGATTTGGTGTCCAAGCACGCCAATTTCCACCGCTGCGCGGCGGACGTGGTGAAAAAGGTCGAAGCCAACGACAAGCCCGGCGCAAAAGCGTTGATGTCCGGACCGTTCGCTGTAGCTTCCAAGGAAACCGTCACGGCAATCATGGAAGTGAAGAAGGAATCCCCTAAGTAACGCAAACACTTGCCGGTAAGGTGGGTGCTAAAAACGCACCCACCCTTGCCGTTTACGTCTCGGAAATTCTCGCTTTCTCGGCCTTCTTGTAATCGTACTGGGAAGGCGTCATGAAAAACCGGCACTCCTCCAGAAATTCCGCTTGCGGAATAAACATTTTCAGATTCAGGCAGTAAATGCGCGCGATGCGCTGATTGGTCTTGTTTTTCCGGTCTTGTTCCTTGGATTCCAGGTCGATGACTTCTATCGGACGGTAGTCCTTTTCGCCGAAACCGGTCGGATGATACCAGGCGAACAAACGCGATGAAACGCAGTAAAAACACTGCGTCAGCGTTTCTTCGCCCTGCCGCCCGCCTTTGGCGGCGACATTTTCGAAATAGGGAAGGTACTTGGGATCGATCGGCATTGAGTTTTTGGGGTCAAACCTTGACCGTATGATGCAGTGGAATATAAACCCCAATATATAACAAAATCACTACCAATAAAACCAGGACGATAGCCGTAACAACATTGATGACGGTTTGAATCGGCGTGCTGCCGATCAAAGTCCGCATCGCCACCGGCGCTCCGCAGTGGGGGCAGCGGCTGGCCAACTCGCTTACTTTGTTGCCGCATTCTGAGCAATTGATCAATGCCACGAAATGTCCTCCCATAAAATTCGAATGATACCCTGCCTCGCCGCAATTTACCGATTTATCCATCGTCTCGCAGGCGCGCCGCAGCGTTGCAAATTGCTTGTGTGTGGTAGCAAATTTGCACCTCCGTGCCCAAGCCGTCAGGCTTGTCGGGTATGCATCGCATCCCGCGAGGCGCGGCTAAATCGTCAAATTGTGGCGAGACAAAGTAGAACAGGAAAAAGCCAGGCCGGGACTGTGACTGCTTCCCGGCCTGGCTTTCATGCCATGTTAGCTAGCGATTACAGGCAACCAGTCGCTGTAGGAGTAGTAGCATGCAAATTGCTCACCGTCACTAGGCCTGAGGTGTCATAATACATGAAGCAGTCCTGTGAGACCCCTACCCCAGTCGGCCAGATAGCGACACCGGGCAGGCCCCCGGGGGCGGTTGCCACATCAGTCACCAATGCACTTGCAAAGCCGGTGGGGTTGTCAAGCGCGGCCCATATACCCGATGTCATAGCTGATGGGATGCCATAGAGGTCAAGACTCGATGGTCCGGTAGTATAACTAATCGTGGAAACCATATAGCCGCCGCCCATATCTACGTTATTCAGATTGGCGCTTTGTCCCATAATCCACCTCGACTTTACCAACGTCTTGGCGGAAGTCGCCGCAGCCGCCATGCCTTGCAGCGATGACAGACGGGCGTCTCCCGACATATTGACGAACCTCGGCATAGCCGTCGCCGCCATGATGGCGAGGATGATAATCACCGCCACCATTTCAATCAATGTAAAACCTGATTGAGTTTTCATTTCAATTACTCCTTTTTAAAGAACTACTATTAAGCCACCACCACAAAACATGTAATCTACGCGCACCGCGCGTCAAGCCAAAAAACGGGGTTCCTGGAAGGCACTTAAGACATGCCGATTCATCCACCAAACATTTCAAATGCTAAGCTCAAGTCCGCTGTGCTCTTTTTATCGGACGTATGCCGATAATCTTTACTTTTGAATAATAAGCACCTACTCGGGCACAACATGATGTGGTTTTAACAACCACCTGCACAACATTCCGTATTTCAATGCTTTTAAAACGGTCAACCACCACCCATTTAATTAATGCCGTTTTGATCGTTATCTTGCTCCGCGTGGGAATGTTCAACATCCATCGGATATTCATGCATCGCATAAGAAACATGATATTGCCTAGTCGAGGGAAAATCTGTGAGCAACATCACACTTTCCGCGATATAGCTAAGAACAAGGTTATTTCCAGCCAAGTAGCGTGGACATATATCCCACCCTACTTGGTTCACGTCGCAATTACATGCAGCTATTTGCATCAGGGGTGGAAATGGGACTAGTCCCTGTTGTGTTGTTTAGCGTCACGATGCCGGATGTGTCATAAAATGCATAACAACCCATTGACATAGCCACCCCGGTTGGCCAGAAAGCAACACCGGCTTGCCCTTGAGGCCCCCCCCCAAGAACTGTCAATGCACTTGAAAAGCCGGTGGGGTTGTCGAGTGCCGCCCAAATACCCGATGTCATAGCTACTGGGATACCCATAATGTCAAGACTGGATGGAACCGGGGAATTGTTGGCTATCACGGAAACCATATAGGCGCCGCCCATGTCTATGGTATCCAGGTTGCCGCTGTTGGCCGCAATCCATTTTGACTTCACCAGTGACCTCGTGGAATTCAACGCGGCTACCATGCCATTCAGCGCCGACAGGCGGGCATCCCCCGACAGATTGATAAACCTCGGCATCGCCGTCGCCGCCATGATGGCCAGCAAGATAATCACCGCCACCATTTCAATTAATGTAAAGCCCGATTGAGATTTCAATTGAGATTTCATTTTAATTTCTCCTGTTTAAAGTAAATCATCACCAGAACGCTATTTCCGCCATAAAATCAGAAGCACGCCGATGTAGCCGATATGCCGATTGCCGAGGGCGCCAACGTCACGGTTCCCGACAAATAGTACGCCGCGCAGTACAACGGAGCGGTCGCTCCTTCCGGCCAAAACATCATTCCGCTGACCGGGTCCAGTGCGCTTGAAAAACCATCGAAGCTATCAAGTGTTCTACCGATACCCAAAATGCCGGAGGTAGGGGTGCCCCAAATAGCGCGTTCGGCAACGGTAGACGTGGGGCCTCCCGTCACCACCGAAACATAGACGCCATTCATTTCTATGGTGTCCAGTATGCCGCTATCCTCGGTAAGCCAAGTCGATTTGGCCAACACCACGGCAGAACGTAAGCCGCCCACCAAACCATGCAGTGCGGACAGGCGCGCCTTGGCCGTCAGGTTGGTAAAGCGCGGAAAGGCCACAGCCGCCAAAATAGCAAGAATGATGATCACCGCCACCATTTCAATTAGAGTAAAACCGGACTGACGTTTCATTTCAATTACTCCTGAAAATAACTAGATTCAAATTGGCGCCGCTTAAATTTATGACAATATCATTCTACTTGAATTCCCAGGTATAGGGTTTTACTTTGACCAATGAAACTTCCCTCACAATTTCGCTAACGGATATTATTCGGTTTTCCTTAATTGCATTTTCAAGAGAAGGGGCAATAATATGGTAACGCACCCGTTTTAACCCGTCCTGGTCCGGTATGAATTCCCGTCCATATTCGACCAAGTAAACCAACTCGCGGCTTTTCGTATCGAAGTACCATTTTCCGTCGTCGATGGAACCAGGCGGCGGCGCATCGAATGTTCCTGCATAGTTATACGGTTTATCCTGCAACCAATCCATTGGGTTATCCCGCGTTATCTTTATGGCATAGGCTGCATTTTCGGCTGCCAACGCTTCCGCGAGACGCAGCCGTAGCGCACTGCGCAAATACATGACCGTGGTTTCCATCGCGCTTTTTTCCGCCGCTTCAATGTAATGGCGCATGTACTCCAATACCATCAAGGACAGGGCGCCAAGCAACATCAGCACGATGACGAACTCGAACAATTTCGAGCCGCCGGCTTGAACGTGTCTCGAACGCACTAGCCCACCTTATGATGCATCATCGCGTTGCCCAGATCCCATATCGGCAGGAAGATACCCAGCGCCAGCACCAACACCATCCCTGCCAAGCCGACGATCAGTATCGGCTCTATCCTGGCGCTCAATTTGCTCACGTCGTAGGCCACCTCGCGCTCGTACATCTCCGCCACTTCCTGTAACAGGCTGTCGAGTTCGCCGGTTTCCTCGCCGACCGCAATCATTTGCAATACGATAGGGGAAAACACCCCGGTGGCGACGGCAGTGCGCAGGATGCTTTCACCACGCTCGATACTGTTGCGCATTTGCTCAATCCGGCTACCGATATGGTCGTTGTCCACCACTTGCGCCACCACGCTTAAGCCTTGAACGATGGGAACGCCACTCTTGTAAGTCAGCGCGAAGCTGCGCGCAAAACGCGCCAAAGTCGCTTTCAGGATGATTTCGCCGGCCAGCGGCAAGCGCAATTTGACTTTATCCCAGCGGTACTTGCCGCTGCGCGTGCTGATGTAAAGCTTGAATCCGACGAAGACGCCAAGCGTTGCAACCAACATCGCCGGCCAGTAATGCACGGTGAAATTCGATATTTCCAGCAACACGCGCGTCATCAGCGGCAATTCGACTTTGATCGATTTATAAACCTTCGCGAAGGCCGGTATCACCATCAAGTTGATCACCACCATTGCGATGATGAGGGCAGTTATCACAAACATCGGATAGCGTATTGCCGCCTTGATCTGGTCGCGGGTGCTTTTTTCAAATTCCATGTAGTAAAACAAGCGCAGGAAAATATCCGAGAGCATGCCGGTAGCCTCGCCGACACGCACCATGCTCACGTAAAACAGATTAAAAACCTTGGGATGCCGCCGCAACGCCACCGATAATTCGCGCCCGGTATCCAGGCTTTCACGTATATCGGACAGCACCCGCTTGAATGCCAGGTTCGATGTCGAATCGCGCAAGCCGCCAAGGGAGCGTAAAATCGGCACGCCCGCTTTAAGCAGGGTGTACATCTGTCGGCTGAACATCATCACGTCAACCTCGCCGATGGCGCCTTCGTTCATCCTGGCCAACCATCCGCCATCCCCTCCCCTGACAGCCGGTTTCCGGGTGACGAGAATTTCGAGCGGCGTGACGCCGATATTGAACAATTGGTCGGCTATGGCGCCGCTGCTGACGCCCTCCAGCACGCCGCGCACCATTTCGCCGTGAGCGTTGCGGCCTTTATAGGCAAAAAATGGCATATCCCCCTCCGAAAATCGCAGCGCCGCCATTATTTATAAAACCGTTCATAAACTCCGCTTGCACCCATTCAGCATTTGAAATATAGCTAAGCATGATTTATGCCATGATGTATATATGAACAGGTAGGAAAAATCCGTTCACCTTTTGACAGGGCTTTAGTCACTTACTGGCCAAGTCACAAATTGCTATGACTTGGCCGGTAAGTAACTAAAAAACTCAGTTGAACCGCAGAGACGCAGAGACGCTTCAGGCGCTTATAAAAAACAATAAGTTATGCTATCGTGCGACATCACCCATTTGGTGAGGCGGAAAATTGTTGTAATTTCAGACCACCTGATCTCAGGATAGACAAATCAATGGGTTATTGTATTTTGTCGGATTTATCTTGACCCGAAATTTGTAGAAACTGATTTTTCGTCATTCCCGCGAAGGCGGGAATCCAGCAGCGGTGGTAGGCTCGGCGCCCTGGATTCCCGCCTGCGCGGGAATGACGGTGCAACGCTTCTTGCCTGACTGGTTTTGGCAGACGCTTTTCTCAAGATCGCGCGTTCGTCTCAATGTCGCACGTGCGTCATTCCCGCGCAGGCGGGAATCCAGCAGCGATGGTTAACAGTAACCCGTTGTTTACATTAAGCAAATTCGGTTTTTAGAATCAATGAGCGCGGCGCGTGGGAATGGGATAAACCTTGAGATGGGTATGACGATGAACGCGGCACATGGAAACAGCGCCAATCCATGCCGCAGGCGGCAAATATTACCGCTCCGGGAAATTACCTTAATCTTCGAATTGGGCGGCTATGCGCATGGCCTCGGCGACCGTGGTTTTACCGTTCAGCACATTATGCGCGGCATGGCTTTGCAGGGTTTTCCCCGTCATCTGCTCGCGGGCAAGGCGTGAAAATTCGGCAGGATTCTGGTTGCTGGCGGCTTCGACCAGCTGAGTGCTCATTTCCAGCATTTCGAATACGCCGAAGCGCCCCTGGTAACCTGTACCATTGCAATTCGAGCAGCCGCGCCCCTGTTTATACTGGAATTGGTCGACCAAGTCACCCAATTCGAGTCTCAGCCATGCGCGTTCCTGAGGGTCAAGTTGATGGGGTTCCGCGCAACCTTCGCAAATTTTTCGCAACAACCGTTGGGCAAGCACGACATGCAGCGAGGTTGCCACCAGGTAACGCGGCGCCCCCATATCCATCAAGCGGATCGGCGTGCTGGCCGCATCGTTGGTGTGCAGGGTGGACAGCACCATGTGGCCGGTCATAGCGGCGCGCAAGCCGATCATGGCGGTTTCCTCGTCGCGCATTTCGCCCACCAGAATCACATCCGGGTCTTGGCGCAAGGCGGAGCGCAGCACCCGCGAAAACGTCAGGTCGATTTTTTCGTTGACCTGAACCTGGTTGATTCCGCTTAGCCGGTATTCGATCGGGTCTTCCACGGTGATCACTTTCTTTTCCTGGCGATTGGTTTCCGCCAATGCCGCATACAAAGTAGTGGTCTTGCCGCTACCCGTGGGTCCGGTCACCAGCACCATGCCGCTGTTGCGCGCCAACACTTTGCGGAAACGCCCCAGCATGTCCGGCGGCATGCCCAGTTTATACAGTTCGAGCACCCCCTCCGCCTGGCTCAGCAGACGCATAACGACGGATTCCCCGAGCTGGGTGGGCATGGTGGAGATACGCACGTCCACCCGCTGCTGGCGAACGCTGAGATCGAAGCGTCCGTCCTGCGGCATGCGGCGTTCCGAGATGTCCATTTTCGACATTAATTTAAGGCGCAGCACCAGCGCGGTGGCGATTTTTATATCCGCCTGGGTTTGCAAATGCAACGTGCCGTCGATACGGAAGCGGATATGCAAGCCCGACTCTTGCGGCTCGATGTGGATGTCCGAAGCGCGCACCTGCACCGCATCCTCGAACACCGATTGCAGCAGCTTGACCACCGGCGCGTCTTCGAGACCGGGCGATACGGCCAGTTCGCCGAAATCCACCGGAGCCTCCCCCAGCTCCTTGCCCAGTTCGCGCACGAAACCGCTGATCTCCTCGGTCTTGCGGTAAAAGCGGTCGATCTCCTGAAGCAATTGGGTTTTGGTGACAACGGCAAGGTCGATGTCTTTTTTCAAGGCGCGCGCCACTGCGTCATAAGCAAAAAGGTCGGTGGGGTCCTCCATGCCCACCAAGTAGCTGCTGCCTCTATCCTCCAGCACCAACGCGCGGAAACGGCGCGCCAGGTTTTCCTGCAATTTGCGCGCGGCGTTTGCGTCGACGATGAATTGCTTCAGGTTGATGAAGGGAATATTCAATTGCTTCGCCAGAACCGGCGCGATCTGTTCTTCGCTGGCAAAACCGTTATGCACCAATACGCGACCGATTTTCAAACCGGTGCGTTTCTGTTCCTCGCTGGCGATTTTGATTTGTTCCAGCGAAACGATTTTTTGCTGCACCAGCAAATCGCCCAGGCGCATTTTTTCCGCGCCCATGGCTTCGCCTGGCGCCCGCCCTGGGCGGGCATCCTTGAGAATCGGCGATCCGCCCAGCTCGGCGGGACCTGCCGCAGCCCTTTCCAGCGCTTGCCCGGATTCGTGCGCAAAACTACCGGTCTCATCGGGTTTGCGGTAATGCCGGTCGATTTCCTGCAGCAATTGGGTTTTGGTGACGACCGCGAAATCGATGCCTTTCCCTAGCGCCTTGGCGATTTCATCCTGGGCAAATAAGTCGGTGGGGTCTTCCATCCCCACCAGACACTTTTCGCCCCTGTTTTCCAACACCAATGCCAGAAAGCGACGCGCCAGATTTTCCGGCAAGGTGCGCGCCGTATTGGGATGGACGATAAATTGTTTTAGATTGATAAAGGGAATATTCGCTTGCTTCGCCAGAACCGTGGCGATTTGTTCTTCCGAGGCGAAGCCGTTATGCACCAGTATGCGCCCGAGCTTTAAGCCGGTGCGCTGCTGCTCCTCGACTGCCGTAGCGAGCTGCGCCTGGGAAATGATCTTTTGCTGCACCAACAAATTGCCCAGCAGTTTATTTTCTAAGGCCATTGCTTTCCCCTACCTAGTTATACTTTGCGCGGCCACAAATTGCGCATTTACCCACCGTCTGGCGGGCGCGCTGCCGCGTTGCAAATTGCTTGTGTGGAAACGACCACACGGCGCAATTTGCGTCTTGCATCGCATCCCGCGAGACGCGGCTAAATCCGCAATTTGTGGCCGCGCAAGGTATATTGGCACACTCATGGCTTGCCCACCATGGACGCCGCAACTGCACTTTGCTGGACTGGCGCCGCCCCTCCCTTCCCGGCGGAATGCGCCCGCACCCAGGCTTCGGCATGTCGCAACAAGGGCCAGGAGCCGGTCTGGTCAGGCGGAACCGACCTTTTCAACACCGCGCTCAACACCATGACCACCCTCTGCGCTTCACCCGGATAAGCCGCTGCCGCCAGATCAAATTGGCGCGCTGCAGCTTGATGCTCGCCGTTCAATTCGAGCAGGATCGCTTGCCGGTAAACAATGACACTTACAGGCATGCCGTGCATTGCCCGACCGTTAACCGCCAATTTGCCGGGCAGATTTTCCATGTCGAGCAAAATCCCTTGGCAGGCTGCTATCTCCGCATACGAAGCCAATAACGACTCGCGATGAATCAGCATGATCTGCCTGGTAAATTCCTTGATTTTTTCCTGACGCGGGTCCAGTCCGCTTTGTTGGGGCAGATTTTTCCACATGCCGTACATAGCCCTTTCAAAACCGGTATAGCTTTGAACCAGATTGAACAAACTCATGCCGCCCAAAAAACACAGCAGCACGAACAGCCTCCTGCCCACCCGCTGCATATTCAACCTGAAACAGCGGGTTTCCCCCACGCCCAGCAAGACAACCGCCACGCCGAGAAAATAGGCATACCACAGGGGATATTCCAACATGCTGTGGATCGCCAGCACCGACGATAGCGCCAAAATCCACCATTTTTCAGGGGTCAAGGCATCCGCCTTGATTAATCGCAGCAACCAGGCAAAAACCCCGATCACCAACAACAATGCCGCCGGCAAACCCAGTTCGGCAAGCACCTGCATCACGATGTTATGAGAGTGGCTATAAAGCCCTGCACGTATTTCATCGGGCGCCTGCCCGGCAAACAAGAAATGCTGCCAGACGAATTCGCCGAATCCTACACCGAGCAAAGGCGCCTGCAAGAATATTTTCCAGGCTTCCCACCAGATGGCGAGACGATCGCTTTTTGAGCCGGCGGTAATGAAAAGATTGTCGGTAGGCGTAATCACACCGCTTGGAACAAGCGCAAGCCATTTAATTTGAAGCAAAGCGAATCCCAGCAACAGCAAAACCGTAGCAATCAGCAAGCGCCGATGTTCGTTCCGCCTATCCCGCACAAAAAACCATAACGACAGACACATCATGGTGATCACATACAGCCAGGAACCGCGCGATCCGGAAAACGACAACGCATACAACAGGAGGCACCCTGTCGCCAGCACCGTCCCTAACGTCAAGCGCTGCTTAGAAAACAACAACAACAAGGAGCCTAGCGCCAAGGCAATGTAATCGGAAAAATGGTTGGGCTGCGCCAGATTCGCAAACGGAACCCGCACCCCCTTGAGTATCACCGGATCGAGAAACGTATCTATCTTGAGTTGCTGAAACACCGCGATCCCGGCATTCGCCACGCCGCCGCACAACAGAAACCAAGCCAGCGTCTCCACGACTTCCGGCAAACCCAATTCACGCGCCAACGTTCTGGACAACATCATCAACAATGCCGCCCACAGCAGATACGAAGCCCCCAGGATATTGCGCTCGGGAAATACAATACGCTCCGTGGGTATCTGGATCAGCAGCACCACGATCAAGCCCAACGGAACCAGTGCGATTATGGGCAACGCCATATCCTGCCAATAACGGTTTCGTAAAAACAGGCTCAACGCCGCCAAACCCAGCGCGGCAGCAAGCCATTCGCCGTAAAAACTGGGTATCGGCAACCCATGGTGGTTGACGAGGAAAGGCAGTAAAAACATCAGCCCGAGCAACCACAGGCTGATGCGGGGAAAAGTGATTTTTTGCATTGATGTGTTCAACATGTAACCGGCTATCGAGAAAAAATAAAATTCAGGCGATTATCCAGGAAAGCTCAGTTGACCGCTTGCCGGGACATGTAACTTATACTTTGCGCGGCCACAATTTACGCATTTATCCATCGTCTCGCGGGCGCGGCTAAATCCGCAAATTGTGGCCACGCAAGGCATATGTGGTCGTCAGGCCACATCCCCTCCGGCAGTCCCAAACCAGAATTCTTCGCCTTTTTCCAGGAATTCCTCCACCGGCATATAGTGCGAGCCATCGCAGGAAAAGGTCAGGCTGATCATGCCGTTGATCACATTAATCGAACTGGAGCGCAAGTACACTGTTTCATCGGCCTCGCGCAGTACGCGGAAGCGTTCCAGCGTCGGGCGCACCAGCCGCGCCGGCACTGTCGCAAGCTCGGTATAGGGACGGCGCGGGTAGGCCAGGCACACGGCGGGATTGATGATCTCATCCAGCACATGGATGCGGTAGCGGTAAGGATCGTCCACCAGCCACAAGGTCGAGCGCGAACTGGAATAGTGCAGCTTGGCATGGAATACGCCGCGCTCGCTGATCAACTCGTCGAAAATCGAAATTACGTCGTCGGCATGAATGTCCATCTGGCTTTGCACCCGGCTTTGCCGGAACAACGCCGCGCGTATTGCCGGGTCCCCGCGTATCTGGCGCCAACTGTCGTCGGCTTTGACCTGGCGTTCCGGCAAGACCAGATCGCGCAGGTCGAAATCGGCGACCACAAAACCTTGAATCCCATCCTCCCCGCGCACTACCTGCACCGCGCTGATACAGGGGAGATGGCTGGTCTCGCTGATATAGACATCGGACAGCATCAAGCCGTCCTGCTGCATCCCGCTCGACACGTAAAGGCGCAATGCCAGATTCTTGCCGCGCCGCGCGTTGCTCATGCCGTCCGGCATGAAAGCGGCGCTCACCTGAACGCCCGAGGTGTCGGAGGCATAAAGTCGGCGGCACAACGGCATGGTGCTCATGCCGGCGCCAAGCACGCCGTCCAGCTTGGCGCGGTCGCACCAGGCCGGCGAGCAGGCGCGCGCCAATATCGTCATGGGCCATTCCAGACGCTGCTTTAACGTTTTCCGTTGACTATCGATAGTTTGCGTCAGTGTAGTCATTTTCTTTTAGAGGCTAGGGGCTAGGGACTAGTAAAAAACAGGCGCGTAGCGCCAATAACTAGCCTTTAGACACCTCCTCAATAATTTCGCCGAAACACCGGATCGCGGTAAATTCTCCCATGTCTTTTTCCGGCAGGCGCGTATCCGGCTTCTGCACCGCCAGCAAGTGGGCGATACCATAGCGCTGCGCCGAACGCAGCACGGGCAGGCTGTCGTCCACCAGCAAAGCGCTTTCGCGGACGAACGGCTCCACCTCCTGCAACTTGTCCCAGAACGCGGGGTTTTCTTTTGGGAGGCCAAGATCGTGGGCGCATATCACGGCATCGAAATAGCCGCGCAATCGGGTCTTTTCCATTTTTAGCGCAAGGCTTTTTTGATGGGCATTGGTCACCAGCACCACGCGTTTGCCTGCGTTGCGCGCCGCGCTTAAAAATTCGACCACGTCGGGATGCACCGCAATCAGGTGCGCCACCTCTTCCTTGAGCAACGCAATGTCCAAACCCAATTCGCGCGTCCAGTGATCGACGCAGTACCATTGCAGGGTGCCGGCGATTTCTCCATAGCGCGCCGCCATTTCCCGGCGCGCATCGGCGATGTCGCCCCCGTATTTTTCAGCATAACGGCGCGGCACATGTTCCAGCCAGAAATGATTGTCGAAATGCAGATCGAGCAAGGTGCCGTCCATATCGAGCAGAACGGTGTCGATGGTGTTCCAGTCCATGGTGATCCCAGATATATGAAGCGTTTTCAACACCGGCTAATAATTTTTTTAACAAGATTGGGCGGCATGATAAAAACCGGCAACCTCAATCGACCATGGGTTCGTCAGCGCTGGAAAGAACGATTTCTCCTTTTTCCGCCATGGCGTGTGCCAGCTTGAGAATATTCGTTCTCTCGGCCTCGACTTCAGCCAGCCTGATTTTGCCGCCGGATTCGATGTGTTCCATCAAATCATTGGCTCCCCGCCGCGACATTCCGGCGCAGAATTTTTCCAGGACATCCTTCTCCACCCCCCTCAAGGCAATCGCCAGGGAATTCGCATGAACCTCACGCAGCAGCCTTTGCAAAGAACGGTTGTCGAGATCGGCGAGGTTTTCAAACACGAACAGGTTTTGACCGATGAGATTCGCCAAATCCGGGTTGTTGGCGCGAATGGACTCCATGGCTGACGCCCGTTGATCCGGCGCCATGTTTCTCAAGACGGCGGCGGCATATTTAAGCTTGTCGCGATTCGGCATATAAGCAAGGAAGGTGAAAAACGTTGCGTGCTGCGACATTGAAAACTTTTGTCTTTTTCCCGATTATACTACGCGCCATGCTTAGCGTTTGAGCTTCGTCCTAAACTGTCGAAATTTAACATTTTTTGGCAACAACAGATAACACCCCCGCATATCCATCCTTATATAATAGTTTTGACAATGGAAATTTGCCCGCTTAACCGTAGCAGCGGCGAGGAGGACTGGCCGAAAATCTGCTAATATCTCCGAAAATGTGCGTGATGACGCACCTGAGAATTACGACGATAAAGGTTATTCACCATGAAATTCGCTTTCCTGCGTTCTGCCCGTTTTCCGTTTTACCTTGCATTGGCGTCCGGCCTGGGGTTGACCGCTTGCGGCGTGCTGATGGCCGAAACAATGCGTTTGGCGGCTTGTCCGCTGTGCATTATCCAGCGCATGCTTTACTTGTCGATTGCAGCGTTCGCGCTGTTCGGACTATTGTTGGCCAACAGGCGTGGCGCCAGGGCCGGCGTGCTGCTGCTCATGTCCCTGACTGCCGCGACAGGCGTTTTCGTTGCCGGTTTCCAAACCTGGTTGCAGCGCTTTGCGCGCTTCGCTTCGTGCGCCGCCGATTATCCGTGGTGGGAGCAACTGGTGGATTGGGCCGGCGAGCGCTGGCCACTGTTGTTCCACGCCAGCGGCGTATGCAGCGACCCTGCATGGAAATTTCTCGGCTTGTCGATTGCCGAGTGGTCGCTGGCGATATTTTCATCGTTGCTGGTTTTCTTCGCCTATTCCCTGTTCAAAACCCTGGTGCGTCGGCAACCCTGAGCCGGAAACCCAAAAGCGTCACATGATTTTCCCGGTTCCTTCCGGCGTTGTATTTCTCAGCGTTTCTGCACATCTGCGGTCAAGAAAACGTGGTTTTTAGTCACTTATCAGTCAAGTTGTTGCATTTTTTGCAAAGAATGTGTCGTAGATCAAGCACTGGTGCGGTTCTCCGGGTAATTCTTTTTCACCGCAGAGACGCTTCAGGCGCGGAGAAATATAACGGAGGGTGAAAGCATACCATTACTCTACAAAATCTCTGCGTCTGAAGCGTCTCTGCGGTAAATGTTTTTGGTTCCGGCTCGTCCGGTTTAGGATAAAAGCTTATTCCATATATTACATTCAAGTTTCATCCAGCCTGTTATAATTCTCCGCATGCACCTTACCACCAAGCATCCTGGAGTAAACGATATGAAACGTTTTGCCCTGCTGTTGTGTTTTCTGGGTGTTTCCCTTGCCCATGCCGCCGGTTCAACCGCCGATGCGGGATTGACGGAAGTTATGGAACTGGGACGCTTGAACGGCCAAGTGCTTGCCTGCGGCTATATCAACGCGGTTGCACGGATCAAGGCCGTGATGATCGAATTCGCCCCCAAATCGCGGCGCTACGGGGCGGCCTTCGAGGAGGCTGCCAATGAAGCGTTTCTCGCCCAATCCAGGAAGGAGCGGAACACCTGCCCGGACGGGCCGACCTTCGCTGAGCAAGTGGAAGGGGCAAGCCGACGCTTGCAAGCCGCCCTCCCGCCTGCCGCCCCCCTCCCATGAAACGGCTACGCCTTGCCGCCCTCGCCGTTGCGCTGAGTTGCGCGTTCCCGGCTGCTGCGGATGCGCCCTCCCCGGCCACGGACGAGCAGGCGGAAAGCGGGATAATTTCCCGCTATCTGCTTATGGATGCGAATGGGAGGGCGGTCACCGATCAGGATTTTCCCGGACGCTTTCAGCTTATTGCCTTCGGTTACACGTTCTGCCCGGATATTTGTCCGACCACCCTGGCGGAAATGGCGCTGATCGTGGATAAGCTGGGCAGTCTGGGCGAGCGCTTGCAACCCTTGTTCGTCACGGTGGACCCGGAGCGGGACACCCCGGAAGTGCTGCGCCGCTACACCGGTTTTTTCGATGCGCGCATTATCGGGCTAAGCGGTTCCAAGGAGTTGGTGCGCCGCGTGGCCGATCACTTCAAGGTGCGCTTTGATAAACATCTGGAACCCGGCGCGGAACCGGATAAGTATTCGGTGGACCACTCGGCAGGCATGTATCTGCTGGGGCCGGACGGGCGCTTCGTCGCCAAATTCGCCTACGCCACCCCGCATCAGGAAATTGCCGAGCGGATTCGGACGCTGATGCAGGAAGCCAAATTGCGCCCACCGGCGAAGTGAAGGTGAAACACCTGCGTTAACCTAGAAAGCTCAGTTGAACGGGCTGGAGTGTGCGGTTTTCCGGGTGCAGGGCATACCCGACGGCCTTCGGCCTGGGCACAAGAGGCGCAACGACGCGCAATGGTCATTCCATTGCCTTCTCTTGGAGTTGCAACGCCGCCATGCGCCCGGAAAACCGTGCAATCCAGCCCGCAGCCGCTCTCACCATACGGGTGAACGTAAAATAGATGACAAAGTTGTTTAGAACCACTATGTTGCACATCTTGGCAAGCGGTCAACTGAGCTTTCTAGGGTTAAGCCAGCTTGGCGACGGTTGCGGCAAAAACGTCCAGAATCGGCTGTATCTGCGCGTGTTTGAGTTTCAATGCCGCCTGATTGACGACGAGGCGCGAGCTGATCGGCATCACTTCTTCCACCGCCACCAGATGGTTGGCCTTCAATGTGCCGCCGCTGCTGACCAAATCGACGATGGCGTCGGCCAGCCCGACCAGCGGCGCCAGTTCCATTGATCCGTAAAGCTTAATCAGGTTGACGTGGACGCCTTTGCGGGCGAAATGCTCGCGCGCGGTTTCCACGTATTTTGTCGCCACGCGCAGCCGCGCGCCGCGCTGCACGGCGGCCTGGTAGTCGAAGCCGTCGGGCGCCGCGACCATCATGCGGCAGCGCGCAATCTGCAAGTCCAGCGGCTGGTACAGATTGATGCCGCCGTGCTCGTTGAGCACATCCTTGCCGGCGATGCCTAAGTCCGCAGCGCCATATTGCACATAAGTCGGCACGTCGGAAGCGCGCACGATGATCAGGCGGATGTCCGCCCGGTTGGTATCCAGGATCAGTTTGCGCGACGTTTCCGGGTCGTCCAGCGGAACAATGCCCGCAGCCGCCAGCAGTGGCGCGGTTTCTTCGAAAATGCGCCCCTTGGAAAGGGCGATGGTTATAGTTGTCAAAATAATTTATCCAAATTACGGCAATTCGAAATTGCCCGCAACAATGCCGGGCACGGTGATATCTTCGTCCAGGTCTTCCCAGCGCAAGGCAAAACCGTTCAGACGCAATTCAACTTTCGTCAATGCCTCGTCCGAAGCGTCTTTAAGCAACCTGAAACGCTCGGCGGGAAAACCAACCACCCGTTCATCGGTCAGTTTGACGAAAATCATTCTTTTTTCTGCCCACGCTTCCAGGGCGACAGGCTCGGCAAGTAGCGGCCTTTCAGCACTGTCCATAGTGATAGCCATAAACTTATCCGTTACGTTTATCCAGCCATTTTTGTAACGAAGCTTGGCTTTCCCTCGACGGCCTGCCTAGGAGCAAACCTTCAATGCTGATGTCTTCGTCGATTTCTTCCCAATGGATGCCGTAGCCTTTGCCGATCAATCGCCAACGGTTTCTTTCTTCCGACGTGGCATATTGGAGCCGGGGATACCATGCCAACGGCACTGAAATGGTGCGCCCATCCGCAAGGTCGATACACAACGTATCGTCCGTTAATATGACGCTCTCGGCATTTGGAGCTGCGACTTCAACAACTGCAGAAGTATTCATTTCACGTCGCTATGCAGAAAAAACGATATATTATCAATGCACCCGCCTGATCCTCGCCCCGAGTTGCGACAGTTTTTCTTCTATGCATTCGTAGCCGCGGTCGATGTGGTAGATGCGTTCTATGGTGGTTTCCTGCTGGGCGATCAGGCCGGCGATTACCAGCGAAGCCGAGGCGCGCAGGTCGGTGGCCATCACTGTTGCGCCCTGGAGTTGTTCCACGCCGCGCACGACTGCGGTGTTGCCTTCCACTTCGATGTTTGCGCCCAGGCGGCGCAGTTCCTGCACATGCATGAAGCGGTTCTCGAATATGGTTTCGGTGACGGTCGAGACGCCAAGCGCTACGGTGTTCAGCGCCATGAACTGCGCCTGCATGTCGGTGGGGAACGCCGGGTAGGGCGCGGTGCGCACGTTGACCGCGTTGATTGCACCGCTCATTTCCAGGCTGATCGAGTTTTCGTCGTGGCTGATTGCGGCGCCGGTTTCGCGCAGCTTTTCCAGCAGCGCGTCGAGGATGTCGGCGCGGGTGTCGCGCAGCCTGATTTTGCCGCCGGTGGCGCATGCTGCCACCAGGAAGGTGCCGGTTTCGATGCGGTCCGGCATCACCGGGTAGGCGGCGCCGTGCAAATGTTCGACGCCATGTATCGTAATCACGTCGCTGCCTATGCCTTCGATGTGCGCGCCCATCGCCACCAGGCAATGGGCGAGGTCGCTCACTTCCGGCTCGCGCGCGGCGTTTTCCAGCACCGTGACGCCGTCCGCCAGCACTGCCGCCATCATCAGGTTTTCGGTGCCGGTCACGGTCACCAGGTCCATGAAGATGCGCGCGCCCTTGAGACGCTTGACGCGCGCCAGGATGTAGCCGTGCTCAATGTCTATGGTTGCGCCCATCGCCTGCAAACCCTTGATGTGCAAGTCTACCGGGCGCGATCCGATGGCGCAGCCGCCGGGCAGCGACACCTTGGCCTGGCCGAAACGTGCGAGCATGGGACCTAGCACCAGGATGGAAGCGCGCATGGTCTTCACCAGTTCGTAAGGCGCAACCAGGTTGTGGACGTTGGATGCCGTCAGTTCCACCTTCATTTTGTCGTTGACCGACACCCCTATGCCCATCTGGTTGAGCAACTCCAGAGTGGTGGTGACATCGCGCAGGTGCGGCACGTTGCTGATCGCAAGCGGTTCTTCGGTCAGCAAGGACGCGCAGAGTATCGGCAACGCGGCATTTTTCGCGCCGGAAATGCGGATTTCGCCGGCGAGCGGTACGCCGCCCTGAATAACCAGTTTGTCCATTAATTTATCCTGAAAAGCGGCAATTGCTTAACCGCAGAGACGCTTAAGGCGCAGAGGAATGAATGGGGGGATTGTGCGATATTGAAATTCATATTTTTTCTCGGCGCCTCGGCGTCTCTGCGGTTCAATGGTTTTTTTAAGATCAAGCTATTCAAGTCCGCCTCTTTCCGCCCAATCTTCCGGGGTGTAGGTGCGTAGCGACAAGGTGGGGATTTCATCATTCATGTGTTCGCCCAGCGCGCCGTATACCAGTTGATGCTGCTGCACCATGCTCTTGCCGCGAAAAACCGGGCTGACGATGCAGGCCATGATACGTCCGCCATGCTCCCCGGTGCGCACCAGATCGCATTCCAGCGCGTTTTCGATATAGGTTTTCACTGTTTCCGGCGCCGGATTGTCCATAAGCTAGTCTCGCAATTTATAGCCGCTTTTCAGCAGCCACAGGGTTGCCAATGATAAGGCCAAAAAGGCGCCGGACACAATCGACAGGCTGATCCATGGGGAAATGTCCGATACGCCGAAAAAACCGTAGCGGAAGCCGTCTATCATGTAAAAGAACGGGTTGAGGTGCGACACCCCCTGCCAGAAAGGCGGCAGGGAATGGATCGAGTAAAACACGCCGGACAAAAAAGTAAGCGGCATAATCACGAAATTCTGCACAGCCGCCAACTGGTCGTAGCTTTCCGCCCACAGCGCCGAAACGATGCCCAGTGCGCCCAGCGCAGCGCAGCCGGCCAAAGCGAAAGCCAGCAGCCAGCCCGGATGAATGAGGGCGTGCGGCGCAAACCACCAGCCGGCGAGCCACACGCCCAGCCCCACCACCAAGCCGCGCACTACGGATGCCGCGACATAGGCCGCAAAAAACTCCCAGTAGGCCAGCGGCGGCAACAGGATAAATACGATGCTGCCGCCCATTTTCGCCTGGATCAGGCTGGAAGCGCTGTTGGCAAAGGCGTTTTGCAGCATCGCCATCATCACCAGGCCGGGAATCAGGAAAGCGGCGTAAGCCACCCCCGGATAGACCTGCACATGCTCTGCCAGCACATGGGAAAAAATCAGCAGGTAAAGCAAGGTTGTCACCACCGGCGACAGGATGGTCTGGAGGCCGACTTTCCAGAAGCGCAGGATTTCCTTGTAAAACAAGGTCCACAGGCCGGTCATGCGGCCCCCTTTTGCGGTGCCGCCATGATTTGCAGAAACACGTCTTCCAGATCGGGCTTGGAAATTTCCATGTCCTTGATTTCCGCGCCCGCCGTGCGCAACGCCGCCAGCACCGCTTCCAGTTCGCCGTAATGGCGCAGGGAAAGGCGGAAACAGCCGCCCTCCCCGCCCACCAGCATGGCGCGCAGCCCCTCCGGCAGCAGGGGTGGGGACAGCTTGAGCCGCACTTCGGTCGCGGCATGGGCGCCGAGCAGGTTGCGCGTGGTGTCGAGCGCGACGATTTCGCCCTGTTTCAGCATCGCGACGCGGCTGCACAGGGTTTCCGCCTCTTCCAGATAATGCGTGGTAAGCATGATGGTGTGGCCGTCGCGGTTAAGGCGCTGGATGAAACCCCACAGGCTCTGACGCAATTCCACATCCACCCCGGCGGTAGGCTCGTCGAGCACGATCACCGGCGGCTTATGCACCAGCGCCTGCGCCACCAGCACGCGGCGCTTCATGCCGCCGGACAGGGTGCGGGTGTAGATGTTCGCCCGGTCTTCGAGTCCCAGGTTGTGCAGCAACTCGTCTATCCACGCGTCGTTGCGTTTCAGGCCGAAATAGCCGGACTGGAAGCGCAGCATTTCCCGCACGGTAAAAAAAGCGTCGTACACCAGCTCCTGCGGCACCACGCCGAGCGCGCGCCGCGTCTCGCGGTAATCGGCGACCACGTCATGCCCCATCACCGCACAGTTGCCCGAGGTGGCGCGCGCGAGTCCCGCCAGGATATTGATCAGGGTAGTCTTGCCGGCGCCGTTCGGCCCGAGCAGCGCAAAAAACTCTCCTTGCTCGACGGTCAGATCCACGCCGCGCAAGGCATGAACGTCGCCGAAGCGCTTATGCACCTGCTGGACTTGAATTGCGGGAGGCACTATTGAACGAGATCAAGCACGCCGTAAAGGGTGACGAGACTTTTCAGGTTATCGCTGTAGCCGACAAAATGCAGATTGGGGTTGGCGCGCCGCCATTCCAGCAGCAGGCTGACGGCGGCGGAATCGACCTCCGTCAGCGCCGACAGATCGACTTCAGTCGCCTGGGCGAATTTCGTTAAGCCCTCTTCCAGCACCGCGTTGGCATTGTCCATGGTAATCGCGCCGTCGATACTGAAACGGCTGCCGTCGCCTTGGATCATTTTTTCGCCGCGACCTGATTTTTTTCGACCAAGGTCTTGATCAGCCCGCCGATGCCGGACTGGCGGATTTCGGTGCTGAACGAGCTGCGATAGTTGGTCACTAGGCTGACGTTGTCCACCACCACGTCATACACCTTCCAACCGCTCGCCTCTTTCTGCAGGCTGTAGTCGATCGGAACCGGCTGGCCGCCCGGCTGGATGACCTGGGTTTTCACCGTCACGTCGGTGTCGCCCGGCTGCATTTTAAACGGCTTGTATTCGATGGTCTGGTTTTTGTAGGCCGACAGCGAGGTGGAATAAGTGCGCACCAGCAATGTGCGGAATTCGTTGGACAGCGCTTCCTGCTGCTCGGGCGTGGCCTGACGCCAGTGTTTTCCGATGGCGTACTGGGTCATCAGCTTGAAATCGAAATGGGGCAGCACCTTGGCTTCCACCAAATCGTGCAGCTTTTTCTGGCTGCCGGCCTGAATGTCCTTGTCTTTCTTGATAATTGCCAGCACGTCTTGGGCGGTTTCCTTCACCAGCGCGTCCGGCGCCATTTCAGCGGCATGTGCGCTACCCAGGAAAAACATCAGGGGTAATAGCCAAATAAAAAAACGTTTCATGTCATCCTCTCTCACTTCGTTGATTTTGCGTCGTTTTTATCGCCGTTTTCGGATGCCTTGCTGAATAGCACCTGGCCGATCAGGCTTTCCAGCACCATCGCCGACTGGGTCAGCTTGAATTTGTCGCCCTCCTTGAGGCTGACCGGATCGCCGCCGGCTTCCAGGCCGACATATTGCTCGCCGAGCAGGCCGGAAGTCAGCACCGACGCGCTGGTGTCCTTGGGGAACTGATAACGACCGTCCACGCGAATTTCCACATGCGCCTGGAACCGCTTGGGATCGAAGCTGATCCCGCTAACGCGCCCGACCACCACCCCGGCGCTTTTCACCGGCGCCTTGATTTTCAGGCTGCCGATGTTGTCGAATTCGCCGTAGAGCTTATAGGTGTCGCCGCTGTCGTAAGTACCCAGGTTCCCCACCTTGAAGCCCAGCACCGCCAGCGCAACCACCCCCAGCACCACGAAAATGCCTACCCATAAATCCAGCGTAGTTCGTTCCATAAATTTAAATTCCCAAATTCGGTAATGAGTGATGGGTAATGGGTGATGAAAACCTCTCCCCATCACTCATTACCCATCACCCTATATTCCTCGAAACATAAATGCCGTCAAAATAAAGTCCAGCCCCAGCACCGCCAGCGCGGACGTCACCACGGTGCGAGTGGTCGCATGGGACACGCCTTCCGCAGTGGGCGGCGCGTCGTAGCCTTCGAACAGCGCAATCGCCGTCACCGCGACGCCGAACACCGCGCTTTTGATAATGCCGTTCACGATGTCCTGGCGGAAATCCACTGCCGACTGCATCTGCGACCAGAACGAACCTTCGTCCACCCCGATGAACACCACCCCGACCAGATAGCCGCCGAACACCCCGATGGCGGAAAACATCGCCGCCAGCAGCGGCATGGAAATCACCCCGGCCCAGAAGCGCGGCGCCACCACGCGGGAAATCGGGTCCACCGCCATCATCTCCATCGCGGCAAGTTGCTCGGTCGCCTTCATCAGGCCAATCTCGGCGGTGATCGCCGAACCGGCGCGGCTGGCAAAGAGCAGCGCGGCCAGCACCGGCCCCAGTTCGCGCACCAGCGACAGCGCCACCAACGACCCGAGAGCCGATTCCGAACCGTATTTTTGCAGCGTTTCGTAGCCCTGCAAGCCCAGCACCATGCCGACGAACAAGCCGGAAACCAGGATGATAATCAGCGACAGCACGCCGGTGAAATAAATCTCGCGTATCGTCAGTCCGAAACGACGGAAACTGTCGCCTGAGCCGAGCAAGGTCATCATGAAAAAGCGCGCGGCAAATCCCACGCGCCACACCCCGTCCACCACCACGCGTCCTATGGTGCGAATACTGCATCCGGCTTTTCTGTTCGGCATCATTCAGGCGCCGGCCCCCAGGCGCAAATCCTGGCGATAAGATGGGCTGGGATAATGAAAAGACACCGGCCCGTCGATATCGCCCCACACGAACTGATGCACAAACGGCAACTTGCTCGCCTTGATCTCATCGGGCGCACCTTCCGCCACCACCACACCTTCCGCCATGAAATAAACGTAATCGACAATTTTAAGCGATTCTTGAATATCGTGAGTGACCACTATCGAAGTCGCGCCCAGCGCATCGTTCAGCCGACGGATCAAATTGCCGATCACCGACAGCGAAATCGGGTCCAGGCCGGCAAACGGCTCATCATACATAATCAACATCGGGTCCAGCGCCACCGCCCGCGCCAGCGCCACGCGCCGCGCCATCCCGCCGGACAGTTCCGCCGGCATCAGGTTTTGCGCGCCGCGCAATCCCACCGCATGCAACTTCATCAGCACCAGATCGCGAATCACGCTTTCCGGCAAATCGGTCTGCTCGCGCATCTGAAAAGCCACGTTCTCAAACACCGACAAATCAGTAAACAGCGCGCCGAACTGGAACAACATGCCCATCTTGCGCCGCATCAGATAAAGCCCTTCGCGATCCAGCGCGGAAACCTCTTTGCCCGCCACCTTGACGCTGCCGGTGGTCGGCTTCAGCGAGCCGCCGATCAGGCGTAGCGTAGTCGTCTTGCCGCAACCGGACAGCCCCATGACCGCCACCACCTTGCCGCGCGGCATGGACATGTTGATCCCCTTGAGAATGGCATTCTTGCCATAAGCAAAAGTCAGATCACTAATCTCGACCAGGTTTTCGGAGGGCACGTTGCAGGCATTCGTCGGTTTGGTTAATTAGCGCATTCTAAACTAGGAAGGCCTTTAGGACAATTCAAACCTGATACTAGAGCATGGCAACCCCCTACTCAGGAACCTTGAGCGGGTGGGCGAATCAGCGCAACGCATCCATCAAACTACGAAATTTGGCTCTTCATATAGAAAAAAATGAAATTGAGTGAGTAAATAATTCGGGATTGTCATCTTTCTCCGTTCGTCCTGAGTAGAATATTCGTCCGCAGGCCGAAAGGCGTTGGCAAGAAACAGGGGGCATGGCTGCTGTTTGGCGCTCGTTTAATGGCTTTCATTCCGCCATTGTGGTTATTTTTGCCATTGATATATATGACTAAAAAAGCTGTTTCTTGAGAGCCTGTCGAAGGATGAATGGAGAAAGATGACAACACTTGGGAGACAATATCAATCGGAATTAAAAAATATTTTTTGTTTATATTCAGTATGATGCCGATGAAAGTAAATCCCTTCATCCTTCGACAAGCTCAGGACGAACGGATCTACTTTCATCTTTAATCTGCTTTTCCTGAGCAAGTTTTAAGAATGATTTTAAATCGCCCAGCCAGTCAGTCTGCCAAGAACATCCGCATTTCTGTCACAATGTCGGCTTTTTTCTCAGGAGAAACACATGGCTGAAATCACCACCGCCAGCGGGCTGATTTACGAAGACGTAACCGAAGGCGAAGGCGCCATTGCCTGCGCCGGGCAAAAGGTTACGGTGCATTACACCGGCTGGCTGACCGATGGCACAAAATTCGATTCGAGCAAGGATCGTAGCGAACCATTCGACTTCCCGCTCGGCGGCGGGCGCGTGATACGCGGCTGGGACGAAGGCGTGCAAGGCATGAAAATCGGCGGCGTGCGCAAACTCACCATCCCGCCTGAACTGGGCTACGGCGCGCGCGGCGCGGGCGGGGTGATCCCGCCCAACGCCACGCTGGTGTTCGAAGTCGAACTGCTGGGAACCCGCTAACCGTGGCGGAAAAAATCCGGCTCTCCAAGCTGATGTCCGAGCGCGGGCTATGCTCGCGCCGCGAGGCGGACGGCTTCATCGAGCGTGGCTGGGTGCGCGTCGACGGCATCACCGTCGACGTGCTGGGCACCCGAATAGACCCGGCGCAAACCATCACCCTGGACAAATCCGCGCGCGAAAGCCAGACGCGCCAAGTCACCATACTGCTCAACAAACCGGTGGGCTACGTTTCCGGGCAACCGGAAAAAGGTTACAAAGCGGCAGTAACCCTGATCACCGGGGAAAACCGCTTTCGCGGCGACCGCAACGCCCTGCGCTTCACCCCCGCCCAACTGCGCGGCCTGGCGCCCGCAGGACGGTTGGACATCGACTCGCAAGGCCTGCTGGTGTTCACCCAGGACGGACGCACCGCCAAACGCCTGATCGGCAACGACTCCCCCGTCGAAAAGGAATACCTGGTGCGCGTGGAAGGCCCGCTCAGCGAAAAAGGGCTGGCCTTGCTGCGCCACGGCCTGACCCTGGACGGCGACAAACTCAAGCCGGCGCAAGTCACCTGGCAAAACCGCGACCAACTGCGCTTCATCCTGAAAGAAGGCAAAAAACGCCAAATCCGCCGCATGTGCGAACTGGTCGGGCTGAAAGTGCTGGGACTCAAGCGCGTGCGCATCGGGCAAGTCATGCTGGGTGAATTGCCCGAGGGGCAATGGCGCTATTTGCGCGAGGGGGAGGGGTTTTAGCGCGGTTTGATCGTGCTCTCACTTTGCATCGCGTGGGACAGGGTAAATTTGTTCTCAGAAATTCATGATAAAAATCAATGATGGAAAACATTCATGAATCCCAGGCAAACTGAGCCGCAACGCTGCTCGACTCATGACGGCAACCCATAAAGACAAAACCTTTTTTACCACAGAGGACGCGGAGGACGCAGAGGAAGAGCATGAGGGTTTTCCTCTGCCTCAGGGGGTTAGGGATCAGGGGCTACGCGGGGACGGGAACACGAAAATACACGCATGGACTCCGCGTTTGCAACCGGCTCAAGAAGCGTTGGGACGCGAAAGACAGGGCTTCACCGACGGATGTTCTCGCGCAGCCCCTAGCCCCTGCCCCCTGAGCAGTTACCGCACGAATTTACTTGTGCCCTTTGGGTATAAAATATCCGGGCTAGACTAACTTCTCAAAAGCCATGCCCCCGGCCAATAGGTCACGCACTCGCTAATATTGCCTTCGTTAAACGGGAATTTCGGCGGTGCGCATAGGAACTCGGGGTGAAGCGCCACGAATTCTTCCGCTGCCGCCTTTGGGTTGTTCCACGACCAATCGGGCTGGCTGCGTGGGGCGCCGACCAGATCGCCCATGATGCCGTCGGTGGCGACGATATAGGAACCCGGCGTGACCAGGTCGCCGTAAGCCTCCAGTTCGGCCAGCACATGCGCTTTGCTGTGGTTGGAGTCGAGTATCACCATGACATTTTCGTCGGCGCGCACTTGGTTTTTCACCTGCGCCACTACGGATGGCGCCACCGAGCTGCCCTCAATCAGGGTGATATATTCGCTCAGTTCGTGCGCTTCGATAGCTTGGCGGTTATGCGGGCGGATTTCGATGTCCACCCCTATCACCCGCCCCTTGCCCATCGCCTTGAACAGGCTGGCGTAATAGATCAGCGAGCCGCCATGGGCAACGCCGGTTTCGACGATGACATCCGGCTTGACCTGGTAGATCGCTTCCTGGATGCGCAACATGTCTTCCGGCAACTGGATCACCGGGCGACCCATCCAGGTAAAACCGTAAACATATTTGTTATCCCAGCCGCAACGCAACCAAGTTTGAGAAATAACGGAAAACGCCTCCGGGCTGCCCATCGGGTAGTTTTTTTCGCCATCGGGCGTTTCCACCAGCACCCGGCTGTTTTCCATGTCGATTTTTATCATTTTGGTATTATCCGCATAAAGACTGATCTGGACTTAAAGGTTAGCATAAATGCCCCTGATTAGCGCTAATCAGGTCAGCAATTCCAATTGCGCACCCGCGCGCTATCCCGGCGTATTCCTGCGATGCCTGTTTCAACCCCTGTCAGGCAATGCTTTACCTCTTTGAGTTCGTTTTCGATTCGGTCTTGGCCGGCCCGCAGGGCGCGCAGGTGTTCAATTACCAAGTTTTCGACGTTATTAGCCATGATTTTCCCTTTCTGCGATTTCGATCAGTTTACCTGTCCAAAGGTTCAAACAAAAGCGGGGGGCGGCTTTTTCGCGGCTACTATGGGTGAAGCATGGGTGAAGCTATGAATGCGGATTGGTAGCCTTTGCGGGTGCGCCGTTGCCGATTTTGGCGTGATCAGGGCAAAGGCAGGACTTGGCGGGACGCGGGGATCATTTGGCATCCTCCGGTTGTTCTCTGTACTTGGATGGATAATTTTTTTGCGCCGCGAGTAGCATCGGCTAAATCCGGGCAGTACGCCCTGCTTTTGATGGTACAAATTGTCGAGACGGCTGGCACGTTGCAATTACAACCGCCGTCCTCAAGTTCAATCGTACATGATGTCCCGGAAAAGTTCACAATAGCCAGCACATCTGGGCAGTCTGCCATTGTGCAGTATTTCAACCCGCTCTGCGCCGCAGCCAGCGCCATATTGCCGTTATGCGCCAAAGTGGCCGTTGTGCTGGAAGCTGTGGAAAAATTGGACATCGCGTACAGCATTGCGCCCCCCGCCGCCATTAGGAAAACGACGGTTACGAGAATAAAAGCGCCGGTTTGTCGGTAACGGTTCGGCATGGCGTTATTGGAACGTGAACGCGTTCATGAGCGTGGATTTTCCCTCGGGCGTCGTCACCACCAGACTGGCAGTGCCGGTAAACGACGATGAAATGCTGGCGGTAAAAACCGATGATGTCGGCGCCGCCGTCAAAACGTATGAAACCGGTGCAGCGCCGTTCATGAATGTAACGCTGGATATAATCCCCAGTTCCATCCCTGGGAAAATCCCATAGACAGAAACAAGAGTAAACTGGTCAATCAGCCCGTTGGGTGGAGAGACCGAAGAGACATAAGGGCCATTGACATAACTGCGTAGCGTCGTTGAAATTGGTGTGACAATTGATTCATATCCGCCGGTGGAATACTGGAAACCTACATTCAGTTGAGCGCGGGAGACCGTGCCAATATTGCTGACATAGTTGAACGGACAACTTCCCGACGCGATGACGTTATCCAGCAACATGCCGCTCACTGAAGCGTTGGACATCCATATCTGCGCACCAGACGGCCAATATCGCGCCCAATAGGTGTTCGGCTGATCGCCATTCAGTCCGCTGACGGTCAGCATCGAAATATTACAATCAGGATACGGCGTCTGACCCATGCCATCCACCAGCGACCTGCGGAAATCCTCGCTCAAGCGCCACAGCGCCGCCTCGCGCGGGGAAAGCGCCTGTTCCGCCTGGACGCCGGCCAAGTAGGACGGCGCCAGCTTGCTTATCAATAGGCTGCCCACGGCGGCCATTGCGCCGAACAGCACGATGGAAACGATCATTTCGATCAGGGTGACGCCGCACTGTGAGAGAGGCTTACTGGACATCGAAAGTGTCCCCGGAAAGCGAAACGCAGCTTGCGCAAAGTTCGGTGCTTACGGTTACGGTGATGTGTACGCCGGGACCCATGGTTACTGTATTAACAACGGAACTTTGACCCGTAATGACGGCTTGATAAACAGTGCCATCGACGGTGAATGTAGGTGCTGTGCCGGACGCCGCAACCGCCGACTGAAATGTGCCTGACAACAGGTAATCCATCTGGCTGGCGGCAATATCTTCCATGGCCGCAGTTTGCAGCGGCGAAGCGCTGGTTCGCAGCACGGAAGAAAAAGCCGAAATGAACCCGGTGGCGAGTATCCCAATCACGACGATAGCCACGATCATCTCGACGATGGAGAAGCCTTTTTGGGTAGCGTTATTCAAAATGGGCAAATCCGGTAGGTTCGACTTTGATTATAAATTTATCCAAGTTACCGCGAGTAAAGGTGTAAGTTGGTATAGTCGTTGGAATGCCATTTGAGTCATAGCTGGTAGTGGCCGCACTATTAATAGTCACATCAGGAGATAAATTCGCATCATACTTGCCACCAGAGTCTGAGCCGTCATAATTCTGAGTTGGGAAATCTACTAATAGCGAGCCGACTTGATAACGAACAGCCAAATGATTGGGAGCCGTCGTAATATCCACACTCGTCGCCACTCCCTGCCGTTGCGCCAGCGTCTGCGCATAATGCAAAGCCGCCAGCACGCGGTCCGCAGTCACTTTCGCCGCGACATCGCTAGGCCCCATCATGCGCGGGATGGCATAAGCCGCGAGCACCGTTGCGATGACTGCGACCGCGACGACCTCCACCAGAGTGAATCCGCGTTGTGTTCGATTGTTAGGCACAGTTTTGTTTTTCATAGGCTGCTAAGATAACGGCTTCCCGCACCGGAAACTTGAAAGCATTTCGTCGGAAACGATCCGGCACAATGCGCTGTCTATTCGACAGCCATGCTCAATGGCTACATGTTATATACTTGGCGGAAAGAAACATAAATTTTTTTAACATTATTCGAGAGGAAGCCAAAAATGACAATGGGTCAAATGGAAAAAAAGAACTGGACGCTGCAAGACGGCATCCAAATGGACGCCGCCACCGCCAATGAAGTGGCGAAAATCGCCTGTGCGCTGAAATCGCTTTCTGCTTATGCTGCGCTGGCTTATGAGCAGGACGATGTTCCGGCGGATTTGCAGCCCCTCGTCGACGAAGGGTTGGATGCGATGCAAAAAATCTTCAAGTGGTAAATTGAAATTACATAGAGGAGCGCAGCACTATGGCACATATCGTAATCATGGGCGCCGGCCTTGGCGGCATGTCGATGGCGTATGAAATGCAGGAGCAAATCCATCCTGGCGACAAAGTCACTGTCGTATCCGATTCGCCGCAGTTCCAGTTCGTGCCCTCCAATCCCTGGGTAGCCGTCAATTGGCGCACCAAGGAAAACATCACCATCGATATCGCGCCGTATTTCGAGCGCAAGAACATCGGCTTTGTGCCGACCGCAGCCAAACGCGTACACCCGGAAAAAAACCAGGTGGAGTTGGAGGACGGACGTTTCATCGACTACGATTTCCTGATTATCGCGACCGGCCCTAAGCTCGCTTTCGATGAAGTCGAAGGCGCCGGCCCCGGCAAGAACAGTTATTCCATCTGCCATGTCGATCACGCGGTGGAAGCAGGCCGCGCCTGGGATACGTTCATCCAGGACCCCGGCCCCATCGTCGTCGGTGCGGTGCAGATGGCTTCCTGCTTCGGTCCGGCTTACGAATTCGCGATGATCATGGACACCGATTTGCGCAAGCGCAAAATACGCGATCAGGTGCCGATGACTTTTGTCACCGCCGAACCCTACATCGGCCATCTCGGCCTGGGCGGCGTGGGCGATTCGAAAGGGCTGATGGAGTCGGCGATGCGTGACCGCCATATCAAATGGATATGCAATGCCAAAGTCACCCGGATGGAACCGGGCAAAATGTTCGTCACCGAACTGGACGATCTGGGCAACGTCAAGAAGGAACACGAGCTGCCATTCAAATATTCGATGATGCTGCCGGCGTTCAAGGGCATAGACGCAGTGTTCGGCATCGAAGGGCTGACCAATCCGCGCGGCTTCATCCTGATCGACCCGTACCAGCGCAACCCGAAATTCAAGAATATTTTTTCGGTGGGCGTGTGCGTCGCCATCCCCCCGGTGGAAGCCACGCCGGTTGCGACCGGCACGCCCAAGACCGGCTACATGATTGAATCCATGGTCACCGCCACGGCGCACAACATACGCGCCGTGCTCGACGGCAAGGAACCCGATCAAAAAGGCACCTGGAGCGCGATATGCCTGGCGGATTTCGGCGACACCGGCGCTGCCTTCGTCGCGATACCGCAGATACCGCCGCGCAACGTGAACTGGTTCAAGGAAGGCAAATGGGTGCATCTGGCCAAGATCGCCTTTGAGAAATACTTCCTCCGCAAAATGAAAAAAGGCACCACCGAACCGATTTATGAGAAATACGTGCTTGGGGTGCTGGGTATTAAGAAGCTTAAATGATTCTAGGGGCTAGTGAAGCCGGTGCTACGCGCCGGGTTTTTACTAGCCCCTAGCCCCTAGAAATGGTGTCCTATGCAAATATCCATACGTGAACTGAAAGTTAATCCGTCCTACTATATCCAGCAAGCAGAAACAGGCCACTCTGTCTGGGTGACTTCCCACAAGCGCGTGGTTGCGCGCCTGGTATCCGCAACCCCGCCGGAAGCACTGTTTGGCTTGGGCAACCTTGCCAACGTTAGCTGGAATGGCAAGAAACCCAAGGGGGGCAAACTGCGCCCAATACTACCAGGCGAAACATTGGCGGATACCGTGCTGGAAATGCGCTGATGCTGCTGTATCTGGACACTTCCGCGTTGGTAAAACTGCACGTGGAAGAAGCCCATTCTGCAATGGTTACAGCGCTGCATCGGCAAGCGCAAGTGATTGCTACCAGGGTAAATTTGTTCTCGGCACGGAAAAAACCGATTCACCGCAGAGGACGCGGAGGAAAACCCTCATGCTCTTCCTCCGCGTCCTCTGCGGTAAAAAAGGTTTTGTCTTTATGGATTGCCGTCATGAGTCGAGCAGCGTTGCGCTAAGTTTGCACGGGATTCATGAATGTTTTCCATCCTTGATTTTGGATCGTTCCCACGCTCCGGCGCTCATCGTTACACACATCTTTTCAAACATTTGATTACATGCAGAAAAGATGGAACACGGCGTTCCCTCCCCGGAAAGCGGGAGGGTTAGGGTGGGGATGGGGTGGAGGACGCAGGCAACAATGTAAGATATTGATTTTAGCCTGTGTCGTTCTACCCCATCCCCCTCCCAGCCTCCCCCTTGAAGGGGGAGGGGCTTCCCGCTCCGACTT
>Ga0172380_10002168_pt1 | contig 31377 bp, 29 predicted proteins | sample Leawe162metaG_FD_119747 | JGI IMG/M metagenome (GOLD analysis project Ga0172380, IMG submission 119747) | Leachate microbial communities from a municipal landfill in Southern Ontario, Canada - Leachate well 162 metaG | ecosystem: Engineered > Solid waste > Landfill > Unclassified | place... | reverse complement strand
TTTTTGATGCAAATTTTTGTGCTTTTTTACCAAGAGTAATGTATATTGCATTTTTATTGTCTACTTCCAGTATCTTTTTATAAAGATTAGTATTTAGTCCTCCGCATAGACCTTTATCAGGGGTAATTATTATAAAAAGCTTCTTTTTATTTTGGGGTAGGTCGATATATTTATGGCTAAATTTCTTTTTTCCGATTTGGCTCATTGCTTTTGATGCAAGGTCAAGAATCTTTTCTGCATAAGGTTTATTGCCACTTGCTGCATCCTGAGCCTTTTTGATTTTTGATGCTGAAATAGTCTCCATCGCCTTTGCTATTTGTGCTATATTTTTTGATGTTTTGATTCTTCTATTAAGAAGTTGTAAATTTGCCGGCATATTTTATTTAAAAGTTTTTTTAAAGCTTTTTATCGCATCATCTAGTTCTTTTTGAGTTTTTTCATCAATCTTATCTCCGCCCTTTAATTTTTCTATAGTTTTTTTGCTTTTTACTTTGAGATATTCCATAAACTTTATTTCGAATTCTAGAATTCGTTCAACCTCGATATCGTCAAGTCCTCCTGAAGTTGCTGAATAGATAGAAACTGTTTCTGCTACTTCATCAAGTGGAGAGAACTGAGGCTGTTTCATGATTTCTGTAACTCTTTTACCTCGTTCAATTTTTTTCTGAGTTTCCTCGTCGAGATCGCTTCCGAATTGCACAAATGCTGCAAGGGATCTGAATTGAGCAAGTTCGAGTCTGAGAGGGGACCCTACTTGTTTCATTGCTTTTGTTTGGGCTGCTCCTCCTACACGAGAAACAGATTGACCAGCATTTATTGCAGGTCTAATTCCACTATTAAAGAGATCATTTTCTAGATAAATTTGACCATCGGTGATAGAGATGACATTTGTCGGAATATAAGCAGAGCTGTCACCGGCTTGTGTTTCAATAATAGGTAATGAGGTGAGTGATCCGCCGCCATTTGCTTCAGACATTCTGGAAGATCTTTCAAGTAGTCTTGAGTGAAGGTAGAAAATGTCTCCTGGATAAGCCTCGCGGCCAGCAGGGCGTCTTAGTAATAGCGAAAGTTGGCGATAAGACCATGCGTGCTTGGAGAGATCATCATATACGACGAGTACATCCTGTCCCTTTTCCATGAAGTATTCTCCTATTGCAGTTGCAGCAAAAGGTGCGAGGAACTGAAGTGCAGCTGGATCTGATGCGCTCGAAGCAACTACTACTGTATAATCCATTGCGCCTTCTTCTTCAAGCTTTCCTATTATTCTTGCTATGTTGCTTCTTTTTTGACCGATCGCGCAATAAATGCAAATTACTTGCTTTAAGCCAAGATCTTTCTTTTTTTGGTTAATTATAGTGTCTATTGCTATTGCGGTTTTACCGGTATTTCGGTCTCCAATTATAAGTTCTCTTTGACCGCGCCCGATTGGGATCATAGCGTCAATTGCTTTTATTCCGGTTTTAATAGGGGTATCAACTGGCTCTCTCTCGACAATACCAGGGGCAATTTTTTCGAGTAAGTAGTCTTTGCCTTTTAAATTTAACTTTTTTCCATCGAGTGGATTTTGAAGCGGTCCTACAACTCTCCCAATTAGATCATCTGATCCGATTATAGAAAGAATTTTTCCTGTTGATTTTACGCTGTCTCCTTCTTTTATGGAGTAGTCATCTGAAAGAAGAACTATTGATGCATAATCCTCATCAAGGTTAAAGGATAGCCCAGTTGTTCCGTTTTCGAATTCGACTATTTCTCCAAAACCAACTTTTGAAAGTCCGCTTACTTGTACTATTCCGTCTCCAATCGACTCAACTGTTCCTACATTTTCGACTTTAGGATCAGTTTTAACTGTAGTAAGTCTTTGTTCTATTTGTTTTATTAAATCTTCTGCTTTCATATTTATATAACCTTCATTCTGCTATCTACCATTCCAATAATCGTATAGTCCACTACCATATCATTATCTATTATCAAAATTCCTCCACCTAATTTTTCTTCTTTCACAAAATTAACATTTTTTCCTAAATACATTTCTTTTATTTCCCTTTTTAAATTACTCGGTAATTCACCTTCGTATTTTACAGTAACATTTTGTTCTTTGCTAATCTTTTTTAGTCTTCTTAAATAAAATTTTAGTTCTTTCTTGTTAAACTTATTTAATACATAATCTGTAACTTTTTCAGATATTTCTCCCTTGTTATCTATAGAACTTTTTGCGAGTTCTTTTATGATTTGATTATTTATCATACAGATTTTATTTTCTTAAGGCTTCTTTTTAGAATTTCTTCTTTTTCTTTTCCTGTGAATAACTCTGATACTACGCTATCTATTATTTTGTAAGAAGCCTCAACCGCGACAATTGAAATCTGTTTTTCAATCGCTTCTTTTTCTAGATTTGCTTGTTCTTTTGCATTTTTTATAATTCTTTCGGATTCCGATTTGGTTTCAAGAATAATTTTTTCTGCATCGGACTGAGCACTTTTTCGGGATTCACTAATAATTTTTTCTGCTTCTTTTGCAGCTTTATTTATTATTTCATCCTGTTTTTCCTCAGCATGCATCAAAGCCTTTTCAGCCTTTTCTGCATTAACTAGACCCTTCTTTATGACTTCCTCCCGTTTTTTTACGGCACCAAGTAATGGTTTGTATAAAAACTTCTTAAACAAAAAGGCAAGTACTAGAAAATTTAGAATTTGTGCTACGAAAAGCTTTAGATCAAATCCAAATTCCGATAGTATTTCCATAATATTAAACCTATCCTATGAATGCTAAAATAAGAGCATAGATAGCGATAGCCTCAGCAAAAGCCATACCCAAAAGCATCGGAGGAAGTATTTTGGTAGCTGCTTCCGGATTTCGTCCGATAGCCTCCATAGCTTTAAATCCTATAAGTCCAATTGCAATTGCAGGAAAAATTCCTCCAAAAGCTATAATTGCTCCACCTGTTAGTGTAAATTCCATAATTTAGTGCCCACCTCCTTCCGAATGTGGCGTGCTTAAAACAGCCATAAAAACCATAGTAAGCATCGCAAACACAAGAGCCTGAACTAACGCAATAATTGTTTCTAACATAATAAATGGAAGTGGAGCGAGGAATGCAAACAATCCCGTTATAGTAACCAGTACTACTTCTCCTGCGAATATATTACCAAAAAGTCGGAAAGAAAGCGAAACTATTTTTACAAATTCCAAAACAAACTCTAAAAGTCCAATAAAAAGAGTGACAGGATTTAAAGATAAAAACTTTTGTAGATATCCAAAAATTCCTAAAGTGTTTATTGTGAGTAGATGCGTGGCTACCACTGATACAGTGCCCAACGCAAGTGTCATATTGAAGTCTGTAGTGGCAGCGCGAAATAATGGGATAAGATGAGTTTCCCCATGGTCGTGTTCTAAAATTCCAATCGCTGTTATTCCTGGTAAGAGACCGAATAGATTTGTCACAAAAATCACAATAAAAAAAGTTGCGAACCAAGGAAATATTTTTGCCGCTCTGCTTCCTGAGATTTGCTCAGTAAGTTCGTACATATATGTAATAGCAGGTTCTACGTAAGACTGAATTCCACCTGCAGGTTTCACCTGTATGCTTTTTGCTGCTTTATATAAAAAGAAGAGTAGTATAAGATCTACCGCGATCGTTGCGATTATTGTGTTAGTTACTGGAAATCCAGCTATTTGAGTTATTAATTCAGGTTGTAATGAAGCCATTAAATCAGATACCCAAGGTTACTTAGGGAATGAGGATATTGTAACGGAGGGTATTTTAATAGTCAAGAGAATTAATTCACAAGGCGAACGGTATCGACAAGAATTACAGGTGTATCATCTTTATGATCAATTTTACCCGTAATAAGCACTATTGCATCTATATTTATAAGCATTTTATCTCTGGCAAATACTTTTGGAAATACAACGCATTCTATAGACCCCCCAGCATGATCCTCAACTGATATAAATGCCATTTCTTCATTTTTTTTCTTTGTAAATATTTTTTTTACTTGGCTAATCAGTCCTCCGATTCTAACGGTTGTGTCTGTCTGAATTTCTTTAAGTTCTGCAATTTTATGAGTGGATAATGAAAAAAGATTCCCCAGTTTTTGATTTAAGGGGTGATCTGTCAGGAAGAATCCTAAAAGTTCTCTTTCGAATACAAGCTTTTCTTTAGGGGAAAATTCCTCAATATCTTTATACATTTTCATATCAAAATGTAGGGTGCTTTCATCTGGTATATCTTCGAAAAGACTTTCTTGATTTAAATTAACTTTTTTTGCCTTTTTATTTACAGTATCTACGATTTCGTTCATAGCAGTCAGCATCATGGCGCGATTCCCAAATTCATCAAAGCTGCCAGCCTTTATAAGACTCTCAAGAGTTTTTCTATTTACTTTTGAAAGATCAACACGACTAGCAAAATCCATAAGGCTTTCAAATGGCTTGTTATTGCGTGCTTCTATAATTGTATGAATTGCCGCTTCTCCTACATTTTTAATGGCGCTAAGTCCAAATCTGATATTCTCATGATTTTCTATAGAAAATTCAGCTCCTGATTTATTAACAGACGGAGTTAAGACATTAATTTTGAGTCTTTTACATTCCGCGATTGCCTCGGCCATTTTTTCATTTTTAGAAGGTCCTGTTGATCCGCGAGATTCAGCAGTGAGAAGTGCAGTCATAAATTCTACTCCATAATTCGCTTTTAGATATGCTGTTCTATAAGCGATCGTTGCGTAACACGCGGCATGGGCTTTATTGAATCCGTATCCAGCGAATGGCGCGATAAGATCAAATAATTCTTCACTTTTTTTTCTATCTAGACCATTTTTTATAGCTCCTGCAATAAATAAATCTTTTTGTTTTTTCATCTCGGCAGGAATTTTTTTACCTACTGCCTTTCTTAATTTATCAGCATCTAACCATGAGAATCCTGCAACTTCTATCGCTGTGAGCAAAACGTCATCTTGAAAAGTTAGGATTCCGTATGAGGGTTTCAGTATTTTTTCAAGTCTGGGATCGGGATAAGTTATTTTTTCTGGATTATGTTTTCGCTCGATAAAATCAGGAATATTTTGCATAGGCCCAGGGCGGTATAGGGCTACCATTGCCATAACATCAAAAATACTGGTTGGTTTTAGTTCTTTAATATACCGTCTCATGCCGGCAGACTCGAGTTGGAATATTCCAGTATTTTCACCCGAAGCGAGTAGCTCGTAAGTTTTTTTATCATCAAGAGGAACTGTAGAAAAATCTACTACTTCATTTCTATTTGCCTTTATGAATCTTAGAGCTTCCTGAATGATGGTAAGATTTCTTAGTCCTAAAAAGTCCATTTTCAAAAGTCCGACACCGTCCTCTCCAACGGTGTACATATCATATTGAGTAATTATTTTTCCACCACGTGTTTCTCGCTGAAGTGGAGTATATTCAGTGATTTCTTTATCTGCTATAACAACTCCCGCCGCGTGAACAGAAGCATGTCGGGCAACCTTTTCCAGTTTTTTTGCAAGATCTATAAGTCTTTTTGTTTCGGGTTCATTATTATATGCGTCTTTAAGTTCTTTGCTTTGTGCCATAGCATTGTCCAGAGTCATTGAATGGCCTTGCCACCCTGGGGGGATTAGTTTAGAGATTCGGTCAGGAGCCGAGTAGGGCATTCCTAATGCTCTTCCAACATCACGAACAGATCCTTTTGCCTCCATAGTTCCAAAAGTAATTATTTGGGCAACTTTATCGCGCCCATATTTTTCAGTAACGTAATTAATTACTTCATCACGTTTTGTGTCGGCAAAATCGAGATCGATATCGGGCGCTGATGGTCTTTCGGGATTTAAAAATCTTTCGAAGGGAAGATTGAAATAAAATGGATCGACGTCAGTAATTCTAAGAATATATGAAACAACTGATCCGGCAGCAGATCCTCTTCCTGGTCCTACGGATATTTCGTTGTCTTTTGCCCAATTAACAAAATCTGCAACAACTAAAAAATAAGTTGAGTAGCCTTTATTACTAATAATAGAAAGTTCGTAATCTATTCTTTCCTGTATATGAGGAGTAACTTCGTTGTATCTTTTTTTTACATTTTCATTTATGAGTTGTCTTAAGAATTCGTCAGGAGTAAGGCCAGTTGGAACTTCAAAATTTGGCATAATCCATTTTCCGAGTTCGATTTCAACATTGCATCTTTCAGCAATTTTTATGGTGTTTTCTACTGCTCCTGGAACGTCTGCAAATAGATTTTTCATTTCATCTCCTGTTTTTATATAAAAATCAGGAGAATCCATCATAGAAAGTTTTCTATTTGGAGTATCTATAGTTGTCTGCGTCCCTATGCATAAAAGTATTTCCTGAGCTTCTGCATCGTCTTTATTAATATAATGGTTGTCATTAGTGGCAACGAGTGGAACGCCTTCTCTATTTGAAATTTCTATTAACATTTGATTTAGTTCTTCCTGACGCGGCACTTTTATATGTCTTTGAATTTCTAAGTACAGCCTATTATTATCAAATATTTCCTGTAGATTTTTAAGTCTTTTAAAAGCTTCTTCGTCTTTACCATTTAAAAGTGGGTCAGAAATATATCCATTAAGACATGCAGTAAGGCAAATGAGTCCTTCATTATATTTACGAAGAAGTTCTATGTCACAACGTGGTTTGTAATAATATCCTTCGAGTTGGGCAATGGAAATTATTTTCATAAGATTTTTATAACCTTGTATATTTTCTGCGAGAAGAATTAAATGATTGTAGTCTTTATCAACGCCTGCTTCTTTATCATGAAGTGACCTTGGAGCCATATAAATTTCACATCCTATGATGGGTTTTATTTCGTATTTTTGACAAGTCTGGAAAAATTTTATTGCACCGTACATGTTGCCGTGGTCCGTTACAGCAATAGATTTCATGCCGAGCTCTTTTGCTTTTTTTACCATGGGCTCAATTTTGGAAAGGCCGTCTAGAAGTGAGTATTCTGAATGATTATGTAGATGGGTAAATTGCGACATATTAGTTGTTTCCCGGTGAACCGAGGCACCCTAATTATTTATTTAGTTGATTTAGTATAGCATTTTTTACAATATTTGGGTCAACTTTTATTCCAAGCTTGCGCATTGTTTGGCCTAATAAAAACATAATCGCATTTTCTTTGCCAGACTTAAATTCATTAACTGCTTTTTCGTTTTCTGACAGAACTTTTTCTATTGTTAGTTTGAGCTGTGCTTCGTCTATGATTGTAATTTTTGACGCTTCAGTTATTTCTTTAATCAGAGTTGCAGGAAGAGTATCATTTGGATTAATTTTTTTATTTATGATAAAGCCAGCAATTTTTTGTGCGTCAATTTTATGACTTTTTCCAATAATTGCAGCTTCTTCAAAAAATGTTGCAAGTTTATGGTCGCGGGAAAGTATTTCTGCATCATAAGGCTTTATGTTAAATTCTTTAACAAATCGCTCTTTTTTCCCATCAGGAAGTTCAGGAATTGAACTTTTTATAATTGTTAATTGTTCATCTGTAATAGTTATCGGTGGTATATCGGGCTCTGGGAAATATCTATAGTCATGAGCTTCTTCTTTACTTCTTTGACTAACAGTTACATTTTTAAATTCGTTCCATCCGCGAGTTTCTTGAACTGGTGTTTCATTTTTATCTAAAAGTTCTTCATGTCTTTTTTCTTCAAATTTAATGGCTTTATCTACAAAACGAAATGAATTTATATTTTTAACCTCTACCTTGTATTTTGCAAGTTCTTTTTGTCCGATCGGTCGAAGAGAAATATTTGGCTCAAGTCTCATTTGTCCTTTTTCCATATCAGCATCAGAAACGTTTAGGTAGCGAATTATTCTCTGAAGTTTTGTGAGAAATTCCTTTGCTTCTTCTCCAGATCTAATATCTGGTTCCGTAACTATTTCCACAAGCGGGACACCGGAACGGTTAAAGTCTATTAGAGAGACTTGCTTTCCATTTACATTGGAATGAGTTAGCTTGCCAGTATCTTCCTCCATATGAACACGTGTTATGCCGATAGTTTTCTTAACGCCATTTGTTTCGATTTCTAATTTTCCATGTTCACCAAATGGGTGGAGAAATTGACTAGTCTGAAAACCCTTGGAAAGATCAGGATAAAAGTAGTTTTTTCTTTCAAAGAAAGAATTTTTATTTATCGTGCATCCTAAAGCTAGTGCAATTTTTATACACGACTCAATAGCTTTTTGATTTGTATATGGTAATGCACCTGGTAAGCCAAGACATATGGGGCAAGTTGTTGTGTTTGGTTTGTCTGTTAGATCAGGATTTTTACACCGACAAAACATCTTGCTAGATGTATTTAGTTCTACATGTATTTCAAGTCCGACTACTGTTTCGTACTTCATAATTTGGGTAACTCCTTCCAATAGTTTGTCTGCTTTTCAAATCGATTTCCGATTCGAAATAATAATTTTTCAGAAAAGTGCGGACCTATGAATTGAATTCCTATTGGTAATCCGCCTTGCCCTAAGCTTGCCGAATGGGTAAAACCGGCCGGAACTGATAGAGCTGGAACACCAGCGAGATTTATAGGTACTGTAAGCGCGTCTGATAGATACATCGCGAGCGGGTCATTTGCTTTTTCGCCGAATTTCCATGGTGGAGTGGGTGAGACAGGCGCGACTAAAGCATCAACTCGCGAGAATGCTTTGTTAAAATCTTCAATTATTAAGGTTCTTACCTGCATCCCTTTTTTATAGTAGGCATCATAGTACCCTGATGAAAGTGTAAAAGTTCCCAGCATGATGCGTCTTTTTGCCTCTTTTCCAAAGAGCGATCTGTCATGCCCGTAACGTATCCCATCATATCTTGCTAGATTACTGCTTACTTCAGAAGTTTGCAGAATATAATACACTGCGATTCCAGCGTCAGTATGAGGAAGAGATACGTCTATTATTTCAGCACCTAAATCTTCTAATACTTTTAAAGAGATATCAAATTTTTCTTTTACGTCTTTTGAGAGACCCTTTGTGACATATTCTTTTGGTACTCCGATTTTAAGACCTTTTATGTCTTTGTTTAGATCTTCCATGTAATCTTCTAGTTTGCCCTGAGTTTGTCGAAGGGTAGAGTCATATCCGTCAGCGCCTGCTGTTATATTTAGAATTCGAGCAGAGTCCTCTACTGTTTTTGTGAAGTGACCTATTGAGTCAAGTGAGGATGCCATAGCTATTACTCCGTATCGAGGGACAAGGCCGTATGTAGGCTTTAGACCAACAGTATTTGTAAATGATGCAGGAAGGCGTATCGATCCACCAGTGTCTGTTCCAGTAGTGATGGGCACCATGGATGCTGCAATTGCTGCTCCTGATCCAGATGAGGATCCGCCCGGAACATGGTCATAACTCCAAGGATTAAGGGTATTTCCGAAGTCGCTATTTTCGCCAGAAGACCCATGAGCCCATGCATCGTGGTTAAGTTTTCCTAGTGAAATTGCACCCGCGTCTTCGAGACGTGACACTGCAGTTGCAGAGTAGGGTGGAATATAATCTTTTAGAAGATTACTTGCGGCTGTAGTTCTGATACCTTTTGTTAAAAACATGTCTTTTATGCCGATAGGAACTCCAGAGAGCGGTTGATTAGTGTTTGCTTGCCCTGAGTTGAGTCGAAGGGCTTTTTTTAAAGCGTTTTCGCGGTCAACTGTTATGAAAGCATTTATTTTACCGTCTAACTTTTCTATTCTATCTAAATATGCATTAACAATTTCGCTTACGGAAAATTTCTTTTCTTTATAACCATTTAGGATGTCAGTTATTGTAAGATTTGTAATATCCATAATTTTTAAATTTTAAAGCTTAATATTTAAAATCCGAAACAAAATCTAATTTCTTAAATTCTAATTTATTATTTGTTTAGAATTTAGTGCTTCGTGCTTCGAATTTAACTACTTGTGTCGACAAGCTTATCGACAACGAACATATTATTGTGCTTCTTGTCAGTTCCTGAAAGCGATTCTTCTGATGAGAGCATATCATCTGTGAGTTTATCATTTCGGGTAACATTTTTAAGTCCTGTAACTTGTGCAGTAGGTTCTATAGGGGAAGTATCTAGGGAATTTAATTGTTCTATATATTTGAGAATGTCGTTAAGTTGAGTATCAAATTCTTTTTCTTCTTCTGAGGATAGTGTTAGATTTGAAAGTTTGGCAATCTTTTTAACATCAATTTTCATGCCTCTAAGTATAACTTTATGAGGCTAATCTTACAAGAGTTAATTGTTCTATATACAAAAATGATTTAAAATGAGGTATGACTGAAGTGCAAGCGCCAGAATTACTTAGACCTAATCCGAGAATTGAAGTTGTTTATGCGGGAGGTACTATTTCTTCACTCGCTACACCAGAGGGCTATAGGGAAGGAGGCCATGTTGTAGACCTCTTGGGGCAGTTAGCTGAAAAATCCCCTCAGCTTAAGGGTAGATTTACATTAGGAAATGCGGAGGTTGCATATACAGGACTGAGTGAAAACATGGATGAGAACTATTGGAGACAAATAGAATCTATTGTCTCAGGGGCGCTTCAAAGATCTCCTGATGCGGTACTTATTACTCATGGCACTGATAGTATGGAGCAGACGGCAAGAAGACTTGAAGGAACTTATGGAGAGGAGTTAGTAAAAAACAATAGAAAAATAATTTTAACAGGTGCAAACGAGGATATTTCGCATCCTGAGACAGATGCATGGTCTAATCTCGAATTTTCATTTGAGAGTGCTAGTGGTAATGAGCCACCAGGTGTGTATGTATCATTTCATGGTAGATTAATACCTGCAGGGCTAGTGGTTAAAGAACCATACAATGGTCAAGAAATGAATTATGTTGCGAAAAATGATGTGCAATATGTTGAGGCGGTATCAAAGCAAAAAGAGATGGATGAGCTAGTTGCAAAACAGTTTGAAGAGGTAATTTCAGGCGATCCGCATCCTGAGCGCGTTGTCTCTCTTGATGTAAATGTAGTGAGAGGTAATAATGATGAACTATTTGAAAAGTTGACTGATCCAAACGTAAAAACAGTTCTTCTAACTTTATACCATTCAGGAACTGCAAATATCGAAAATCCACTGCTTTCAATCCCGGATTTCGTCAAAAAATTGCGAGAGGAGAGGGACATTATTTTCTTTGGAGTAACAGAAAATGGCGAGCCCGTAGACCTGCATTCTTATGAGACATCTGTAAGGCTTCGAGAAGCAGGAGTAGTGCCATTGTATGATATGAGAAAGGATGTTGCTTTAAAAAAACTAGAAAGAGTAACAGGTGAGGATAGTGCAGAAGTTATAGATGAGATGCTTAAAAATAGAGTAGGAGAGATAGATGAATCAAGAATTATTCCTGAAGATATGGCAAAACTTAAGTTGCTATATGCGGCATAGCTATTTTTGTCTTTTTAGGATATTTTTCTTTGCATCTGTAGCAAAATTATCATCCAAAGGATTTAATTTTATTTCTTTCCCATATTTTTTAACTAGTGCGTTTTCTATGAGGTAGTCGGCGATTTCTGGATTTTGCGGCAGGACAGGTCCATGCATATATGTTCCGATGGTAGATTTATAGTGAATTCCTTCAGTCTCGTCTTCTCCATTATTTCCTGATCCTTTAATAACTTTTCCAAATGCTAGATCGGGGTCTTTGAGATAAGTTCTCCCACCATGATTTTCAAAACCAGTCAGATAATTTGAGAGTTGGGAGCCGCCGGAGGCGAGCCTCGCCAAAGGCGAGTTGAGAGCTGAAAGTTGAAAAGGTTTTACTATGATATTTCCGATTAGACGCGGTTTGTCAGGAATAGAAATTGTGTGTATGTCAAATATTCCTAAGCCTGGAATTTCAGTTCCATAAGCGTCTTTGTAATAATTTCCCAAAAATTGGTATGCACCGCATATGAATAGACCTGGGGTGCCCGATTCGATTAAGATTTTAATAGCTTCTCCTTTTTTACCACTTAAATCTTTTTGTACTATTTCTTGCTGTGTATCTTGTGCACCACCCATAAAAATGATATCTGCAGATTTTATGAATGAAGCATCTGTGTTTTCATTAATCCTCATAATAGTTGGTTTAATCCCGCGCCATTCACAGCGTTTGGAAAGTACAGTAATATTTCCTCGATCACCATACGTCGACATGAGTTCTGGATAGAGCCAAGCGATATTGAGCGTGTATTTTAGGTTTAGGGGTGAGCGTTTGGTTGTCATAGTATGGATTTTCCAGTTAATAATTTTCTTATTTCAAGCATTGCGGAGTAGGTGGGGAGGATTATGAGAGTTTCATCTTTTGGTGTTTTGCTTAGAGCTTTATTTAATGCTAAATCCAAATTTTCAACTGGATTTGATTTTATATCTGCATAATGCAGTCTATTTGCCATATCATATGTCCTGTCACCAGAAACGGTAATATTTTGATTTTTTTCTGATAGCATTTCAAAATCAACATCCCAAATCCACGATATGTCGCGTCCATCAGGAATTCTGTCATTTAAAAGAATAAGTATATTAGAACACTTATCTTGGATTACTACTTTTAGAGATTCATTAAATCCAGTAGGATTTTTTGAAAGTAAAATTTTTATTTTTTTTCCTTTATACGTTAGTTCTTCCTGACGCCCAAATGCGGGCTTAAAGTCTTTTAATGTATCAAGTGATTTTTCGTTAGGTAATTTAAATACTTTTTCAGCAGTAAGTATAGCTGCGGCTAAGTTATAAATATTAAATGAGCCTTTGAGGTTTGATTTAATGTCATATTTATATGATCTTGGATTTGTAAAATTACATTTTGGGCATTTGAAATTGCCTATATGTGAGTATGCTATTTTTGAATAAGTTAAATCTGCAAAGCACTCTGGACAAGTTGTTGAATCCACAGCGTGAGAAAGTGTTTTTTCTGTTTTTAGATTATCATTTATTGAAAAGTAAGTAGTAAGATATAAATCTTTTGTAATATTTACTATCTGAGGATCGTCTGCATTGGCAATTATAATAGTTTGCTTACTAACTTTAGTTAGTGCTTCCCGCCATTTATCAGCAGTCACATTTATTTCTCCATATCTGTCTAACTGATCACGAAAAAGATTAAGTAATAAAATTGCACTTGGATTTGATTCTTTTAAAATAAGGGGGAGAGAATTTTCATCAACTTCAAATAGTAAAGCTTTTTTATTAATTTTTCCTTTCATGTTGGAATGTTTGATTAAAAGAGAAGCGAGACCATTTAATAAATTTGCACCGGAGTCATTACGAATAACAGAAATATTATTTGAAATTAGGATATGATCTAGAGCTTTTGTAGTTGTTGTTTTTCCATTTGTTCCTGCGATGAGAACTAATTTTAGATCTGGATTTTTTTTAAGTATATTTTTAATAAATCTTGAATTTGATTCTAATGCCATATGTCCCGGCCACGTTGAGGCATTTCTATTCAGTAAGTTTTTAATAATAAATGCAGTTGTTTTTCCAATCAATAAACTAAAAGTAGTCATAATGCATTTTACAACAAACAAAAATAAATAATTGCGAATTTATTAATTTTGTTATATAAAACAATTTCTTATGAGTAAAATTGAAAGACCATATAATCCTGAAAACCAGGCACTTAGTGTGTTTGAGGCGCAAAGGTTAGGCTTATTAACCAGAACTAGTCAAGTTTATGCGGAGCATTCTCAGGTGGAGCAAATGGGTCTTAATTGGATAGTAATCGGGGACACCTGGTATTTGGAATCAAACTGTGATTTAGAAACTTTAAATAGACTTTTGCCTGGGGATGAGATCACTCAGCTCTCGGATCTTAGTCGCGTAATAGTTTCAGAGTTAGGAGAAGAGTGTCACCCTGTTGCTGCTCTATTTTCGAATTATGGCCCAATTTATGTTAGTCCAGGATTTAATCTGGGAGAGATAAATAACAGCATTAAATGATTTCTTTCAGAAATCACATAGCGCGGAGCCTTTTAATACGCTCTTTTGCTGGTGGGTGAGTACTGTATAGCTTTGAAAAAAAGTCGCGAGCTTTCTCACCAAATGGATTTTCTATATACATATGAGCATTTGCGTGAGATGCTTTAGAAATATTAGGATGATGACTGATTTTTTCAAGGGCTGATGCGAGTCCTTCCGGATAGCGCGTTAGCAGTGCGCCACTAGCATCTGCAAGATACTCTCTATTTCTGGATACAGAAAGTTTTATTAGTCCTGCAGCAATAGGGGCAAGAATTGCTGCGACAATTGCGATAACGATTATTATTCCATTTGAATTTTTGCGATCATTGTCTCCGCTAAAAATAAGACTTCTTAGAAAAAAGTCGGATATAATAGCAATACTACCAGCCAGAATCGTGACGATAGTCATGAGCCTTATGTCATAATTTTGGACATGGGAGAGCTCATGTGCCATAACCCCCTCAAGTTCTTGCTTATCCAGATTTTGTAAAAGTCCAGTTGTTGCTGCAACTGCGCTATTTTTAGGGTCTCGTCCGGTGGCAAAAGCATTCATACCAGAGTCTTCGATTACATAAATTTTTGGTATGGGCTGCCCTAGTCCAATCGATAGATTTTCTACAACGCTATAAAGCTGTGGGTATTGTTCTTTTTTAGCGGGCTTTGCATTTGAAAGCGACAAAACGACTTTATCAGAATTGTAATAAGAAATATAAGTTATTATTCCAAATATAATTAGGAAAATTCCTAAACCCGTGAGTCCAAAGTCAAAATATAGTGAAATTATATAGCCGAATACTGATGCAAATGCGATGAATCCTAAAATAAGAAATATTGTTTTCCTCTTGTTGGAGGCAATTTGTCCATAGATATTCATAGAGACTAGAAGGATACCTTAACTGGGTCTTTTGCGGCGGGTTCTGCTTCAAAGAATTGTTCTTCTTTGAAATTAAATTGTCCTGCGACTATATTAGTTGGGAACATTTTTATTTTTGTATTATAAGACAAAACATTTGAATTATAAAATTGTCTGGAATAAGCGATTTTGTCTTCAGTATCTGTAAGTTCATCCTGAAGTTTTGAAAAATTTGCACTCGCTTTTAAATCCGGATAAGCTTCAGCTACAGCAAATAGGCTTTTAAGTGTGTCTGTAAGCATATTATTTGCTTGCGCTTTTTGCTCAGGAGATTTTGCTCCCATAAGAGATGCTCGGGCGTTCGTTACATTCTCAAGAACTTGTTTTTCGTGTTTTGCATATCCTTTTACGGTTTCAATAAGATTTGGAATGAGGTCAATGCGGCGTTTTAGCTGAACATCTATGCTGCTAATTGCTTCTTTAATTCTTTCACGGAGAGTTACTAGCTGGTTATATGTAAGCCATATAAATGCGATTAGTACGAGTGCAATGACTACAATTCCTATTAAAATTTCCATAATTTATTCTTACACAGGTGAGGCGAAATGTCAATTATAGATCTATCCACTTTAGAAGTTCTTTATATGAAAGCGTATTTATGATGTCTTTTTCTTCGCACCAGCCGCGCCTGGCGACAGAGAGCCCAAATTTCATATTATCCATGTGGGAAATCGCATGGCTGTCAGTATTTATTACAAATTTACAGCCAGTTTTTCTTGCTTCAAAGACTAGATCGTCTCTAAGATCGAGGCGAGTAGGCCATGCATTTATTTCAAGTGCCTTGTTATTTTTGCGAGAGAATTCAAATATTTCTTCCCAATCAGCATCATATCCGTTACGTTGATTTATAAGTCTTCCTGTAGGATGTGCGAGAATTTTTGCTTTTGGGTGAGAGAGACCAGATAAAATTCTTTTAGTCATAGGTCCTTTCTCGGTTTTAAATGAACTATGTATAGAAACAATTGCCATGTCTAGTAGATCGAGGCATCTGTCTGATAAAGCAAGTTTGCCTGAGGTCAAAATGTCTACTTCGAGTAGATTAATTATTCGTATATTTTTATTACTCGATCTAAGTTGTTCAATTTTATTATTCCTTTTTTTGAGTATTTCAAATATTTCTAATTCTGTCTGATTTCCTATGCTAGGATTGTGTTCTGAAAATCCAAGATACTTATATCCCAAAGTTATTGCCTTATCGAGCATAAACTCCATGGAATCCTTTCCGTAGTCGTGGCTTGAATTAAGGGGATAATTAGAGTGAATATGAAAGTCACCTTCTATGTCCTTTAATTCTACTAATCCAGGCAGTTTGTCGCTTGCTGCAGCTTCAATTTCGCCTTTATTTTCGCGCATTTCCGGTGGAATCCAGGAAAGTCCTAAAAAATTGTAAAATTTTTCCTCATTATCAAATTTCTTTAAAGTACCATCTTTTAGTTTTATACCTTTTTCCGATAACGAATAGCCTTTTTTTATAGCGAGCTCTCGAAGTTTTACATTGTGATCCTTGCTCCCTGTAAAGTGCTGAAGAAGGGAGCCGATCTGGTCAGGCTGGAGCACCATTAAGTCTACTTGTTTATTTCCAGAAAGGACTATTGACGCAGTAATGTCACCCTTTTCTATAATTCTATCCTTATAAGGATAATTAACAAAATGAGAAAGTACTTTTTCAGGATTTTTTGAAGTTACAGCGATGTCAACATCGCCAATCGTTGATTTTTTACGTCTGAGGCTTCCTAGTGGGTAAGCTTCAATTACCGATTTCTCCTTTTTTATATATTTAAGAATAGATTCGGAAATTTCCTCAGCAAGAGGCAAGACCATTCTGGCTGATTTAGTTTTACCTAATTTGAATTCTTCTATGGCGGTAATTATGTCTGCTTGTGACTTAGTTCCAAATGACTCAAGCGGTGAAATTTTATTTTCAGTAGCTAGATTATAAATTTTATCTATAACAGTCTTGGGGTCTTTAAGATCGAAAGCATTTATAAGCTTAAAAGCCTTTTTTGGTCCAAAAGAGGGAATATCAAGCAGTGGAAATACAGCTGGTGAGATATTTTCTAAAATTTCATTGAAATGTTTTACTTCTCCTTTTTCAAAAAGCTCAGTTAGGTGTTTTTTCATGCTCTCTCCAATACCCGGAAGAGTATCAAGTTGGTGTTCTGATAATAAATCCTTTACTTCCTTACTCGAGCTTTCAATAGTATCTGCTGCTTTTTGGTAGGCAAGTATTTGAAACCTATATTTAGCTTCATTTTGAATCGAATAGGCGCCCGCGACATTTCTAAGAAGCTTGGATATTTCCTCATTTGTAAAAGACTTCATGGGATAATAATAGCATATGGGAGCTTTGAGGTCATTGACTGTGAAGGTTTGAGTTGTTAGAATATCTGAACCAATACGAAGAAAGTTTGATGAGGTTAAGGGTGATTACGCTCAATACTTTATAATCTTTTCTTGTGTGTCGGGCGGGGGGTGGTAGCTCAGTTGGCTAGAGCGCTTCCCTGTCACGGAAGAGGTCGCGGGTTCGAGTCCCGTCCATCCCGCAGAAAATTTTAAAGGCTTTAGATTCGGTCCGATTTTGGATCGGACCTCATTAGTCAGCCTTAAAATTTTCTAATTAAAAATGCTGATGCATTTTTACCAAAGCTGCAATTTAGCAATTAAAAAGCCGCAGTATTGCAAAATATATAACTGGTAAATAATTAAAGCTTATTTATATTTGCAAACGTGTGAATTAAAGTATATATTACTGATAAGCTAAAATTTGTAATAAATCTAGCTTCAAATCTTGCCCATAAAAATTTATAACCTCTGCCCAGAGAGGAGGCGAAAATCTCAAACAAAATGGCAAAAAAAACAACAAAAAACAATTTTGATATAAAACAACTTCTAGATAATTCAGGTTCATATAAAAATCTTATTTATGGAGCTGTTACAGTTTTAATTTTAGCTGTGATAGTTTTCTTAGGTATGAGAACACTTTCTCAGAACGAGGGAGACATAAACGATACAGCAGTTACTGTTACTGAGGAAGAAAATACTTCTGAATATACAGTAGTTGCGGGTGATACTCTTTGGAGTATTTCTGAAAAAGTTTATGGTACTGGTTTTAACTGGAAAATGATTGCTGATAGCAACGAAATATCAGATCCAAATAATCTACCAGCAGGAACTAAATTAAAGGTTCCAGCTTTAACACCAACAGCTTCAGAAGCTAAAGAAAGCGACGAGGCTATGGAAGTGTCACCAGCAGCATCTGCAACCGCTGCTGTAACACAGGCACCAACTAAGACAGAAGTAGAAAAACCAACATCAACAGCAAAAGAATACACTGTTGCAAAAGGTGATACTCTTTGGTCAATTGCAATAGCGCAATATGGTGACGGATATAAATGGACTGAAATTGCAAAAGCAAACAAGCTAGTTAATCCAAATGTTATCCATACAGGAAATCGCTTGGTGCTCCCTAGGTAATATTAATTTTGATAATATTAAAAAGGGTAAATTTAGTAAGAATAGTTTAACTAAATTGCACCAAGCATGACAGTAAGATACTTAAGTCAAGCATGTTAGCTTATTGTAATGCGCGGGTCCCGCTCATTGCGGGGTTAGTATACCGGTAGTATGCCACCTTCCCAAGGTGGAGAAGCGAGTTCGATTCTCGTACCCCGCTCATATGCAGTAAAAGTCGCATGCAAAGATTTTGGATGAAATTAAGTTGAGATTATATTTACGCAATATTTTTTGCGAGGTTTTTTATTCCTAAAAAATCAAAAAAGTGCTATATTGACAGTGTTTTTTTGATTTGCTATATTAAATCGTGCCGAAAAAGAATAATAGAAAATACATATTTATTTCGGGCGGAGTTATTTCAGGAATAGGAAAGGGAATAACAGTAGCCTCTACGGCACTTCTTCTCCAAAAAACCGGTTTTAAGGTTTCAGCTATAAAATTCGAAAATTATCTTAACCAGGATGCGGGTACTATAAATCCTATAGAGCATGGTGACGTTTTTCTTTGTGAAGACGGTACTGAGGGGGACATGGATATCGGAACCTACGAAAAATTCCTCAATGAAGAAATGGGTTCAGATAATTTCGTCACGATGGGAAAGATCTACAAGACCGTTATGGACCGCGAGAGAGCATTTGGTTATAAAGGGGAGGACGTAGAAGCGATACCACATGTTACTGACGAAATAATAGAGAGAATATTTAAGATCGGGGACAAAGACAAATCTGACGTTGTATTAATTGAACTGGGAGGTACCGCAGGAGAATATCAGAACATTTTATATTACGAGGCAGCCAGACAGCTCACATTGAGATACCCTGGAGATGTAATACATGTTCATGTAAGTTATGTTCCGGTTCCTAAACATTTGGGTGAACCGAAAACCAAACCAACACAACTCTCAGTAAAAGCGCTTAATGCAATGGGTATTCAGCCAGATTTTATAGTAGCAAGATCTGATCAGATGATAGATACCAGGCGTGCAGAACGGTTTGCGCTTTTCTGCAATATGCATACCGAGGATATAATTTCAAATCCAGATCTTGATACTGTATACGAACTTCCTTTGGTTCTTGCAGGGCAGGAATTTTCTGAAAAAATACTTAAGAAGTTAAATTTGCCTGTAAAAAAGCCTGATCTTACAGAGTGGAAGGATCTTATCAAGAAAATAAAATCCACAAAAAAGAAAGAGGTAAATGTAGCCATAGTCGGTAAATATTTTTCTACTGGTAATTATGAACTCCGTGATTCTTATGCAGCGCTTTTTGATGCTATAGAGCATGCGTCGTGGGCAGCAAATATTAAAGTAAATTTGAAGTGGATAGACGCTCAAAAAATAGAGAAAGAAGGAGCTTCAGTAATAGGAAATCCCGATGGAATCATAGTTCCAATAGGCTGGGGGAAAAGAGGAGCGGAAGGGATGATCCTAGCTGCGGGATACGCGAGAGACAAAAAGATTGCTTACTTGGGTCTTTGCTACGGAATGCAACTTGCGGTAGTTAGTTTTGCTAGAGATGTATTGGGCTGGAAAGACGCTGATACAGCTGAAAATAACGAAAAAACAAAACGTCCTGTTATACATTTTATACCTGAACAAAAAGAGCTTATGAAAAGACGTGCATATGGTGGAACGATGAGACTTGGCGGATGGGATGCAAAAGTGCAAAAAAATACGGTTCTAGATGATATTTATTTAAAGGGCAATTCATACAAAAATAAGGAGGAGAGAATTGCGAGCGAGAGACACAGGCACAGATATGAATTCAATAACGAATTCGAGCCAGATTTTTTAAAGAAAGGTTTGGTTATATCTGCAAAATCTGTTGTAGAAAGTCTCGTTGAGGCAATCGAACTTCCCAAAGATAAGCACCCATTTTATCTGGGAGTTCAGGGGCATCCTGAATATAAAACAAGCCTTACTCAGCCTCATCCGATATTTGTAGCTTTCTTAAAAGCGACTTCAGGTAAATAGCCTAGAAATTTTTACTCTTTTTGTGTATAATATCTCCTATGGAACCAGTAACTATTAAAAGAAAGAATGTGGTAGCAGTCTCTCAGAAAATAAATGAGGGAAAGCGGGAGCGTGTAATTTCATTTACAGGTGAGGTTATAAAGTCTCGTGGGATAGGCGATAATAAAATGATTACAGTACGACAAGTTATAGATGGTGTGGGAGTCGATAGAATTTTACCCGTTATACATCCTTCAATTGTAAAAATTGAAGTTGTGATGGAAAAAGCAAAAAAGAAAAAATAGATTTAAGTGACGTTAATTTAGTATCATATCTTCGTGAGACAAATTGGTCTTGATGGTGAGAGGCTTGCAGCAAAATTTCTTCAAAAATTAGGATACAAAATTCTTACTCATAATTTTCATTCTCGTTTTGGAGAAATAGATATTATCGCAAAAGACAAAAGCACTATAGTTTTTATAGAGGTCAAATCTAGATCGAATAACTCTTTTGGAACACCTTTGGAGGCTATAACATATTCCAAGATAGAAAAAATTAAGAAAACCGCTTTTTATTTTTTGACTTTAAATAATTTAGGAAGTTCAGATTTTAGAATTGATGCAGTAGAAGTAATAATGGGTACTGAGCAGGTGAATATTAATCATTTAAAAAATATTACACTTTAAATTATTCTTCCATCATCTCTTCGAATTCCGAATCGTATACAGGCTTTATCAGAAACCCTTTCATGTCATTGTGTCCTATAAGCATGGGGAATGTTAAGTGTGATCTTTCAGCAACTGTTGCAACAATAGACTTTTTCTTTCCCCCAATTTCGACTGTTATATTTGCAGTCGGTCTATGTCCTGAACCACTTGCGGAAATTATATGAATCGACTCTCCGGTAAGCGGGAGATTAAGTTTTTCAATTAAAGCACGATCAATAGATGATCTTTGTGCGCCGGTGTCCATTTTAGCCTGAATTTTATATTCTTTATCCTTTGTGTGAATGGTCACTTCCTGGTTAATAGATAGGATAATAGGGGAAATATTTATCTTTTCTGAAAATTCAGCTGTAAAGAGGTTCTTGCCAATTTCAACTCCTCTTTCAGGATTTCCAACTACGATATTCTCGACTCTCTCAAGTCTACTTCTAAGTGATGTTTTATTTGCATTTTGGATGGAGAGACCCGGTCTAGCATTTACTTCGAGTATAAGTGGTCCTCGGTCACGATCCAGTGCTATATCAATGCCTGCATAACCAAGTCCTACGGCAAATTGTGTTTGTGATGCAATTTTTAACATTTCATCCCAAAATGGGAGTCTTATTCCTCTTGTTTTTATTTTTGTATCCGGGATGAAGTCAACGTGTTGATCGTAAAGAATAGCACCCGTTGTTATCCCTGTTCTAATATCTATGCCAAATCCAAGCGCTCCTTGGTGGAGATTAGCTTTACCATTCGAAAGTGAAGTCGGTAGTCTAAGCATAGCCATAATAGGTACTGCATTAAAACAAATCACTCTTATATCAGGAATACCTCGGTCGCGGTATTTTTTAAAAAACGGGTGAAGGATAATTCTTTCTTCTATAAAGGCTACATCCGGTAAAAATTTTAAAGAAAAAGCTCCTTCAAAAATGTCTAGAATATGCGATTCAAGCTGGCTAATTGAGTAAGATAAATGCTCATTTATATATGCACTTTCATTTTCAAATTTTCTAACGGGAAGTATTCCTAATCCTCCATAACCTCGTGCAGGTTTTACAACAAATCCTTTTGTAGGGAGGGATGTCCAATCGAAGGATCGAAGTGCTTCTCTGCTATAAAATGCTTGTAGTAGATCTGGTGTAGGAATTCCATTTTTTGCAAGTACTTTTTTAGTCTCCAATTTATCATCAGCGATTTTTTTTGCCTCGCTAGAGTTATACTTATTTACAAAAAGGAAATTGCGGGCATTCATACCCAATATGTTTTTACTTACCGGCATGGCGTGAGATGGAAGAAAATCTGAAATATTCTAGTATCCTGAGACCGAAGTATCTACCTATTAAAATATTAATAGGTACTAGAAGAAAAATTAATTCTGGGTAAAGAAGAAAAGTATTTCTAATCATTTGAGATGAGAGAAGAACAAATCCGACTACACCAAGCGCAAAAGTGACTAGGGTAATCACCAACATTTCCTGAAAGCTTCTTTCTAGCTGAACTGAAATGATTTGTTCACTAAGCAGGATTAATAGAAGTACCGGGAAAATAGATAGCTGTCTTACGACTAAAATTCCCGCCATCGCGGAGATTGTAATCGTCGCAAATATAATAATTGATACTATAAACATAGAAAGAGCCATTTTAGGAAGTTGCATAATTCTAAGTCTCTTTAGAATAAGTCTTGCAAAAGTTGAACCCAAGATGATAGATGCGAGGAGGATTAAACCAGCAGTAATTCCAGTGGTAAGAAGTGTAATAGATAGTGCGATCGGAACTAAAAGACCGATGCTGGGAAGCCCTACAACGTGTCGAATGAATGCAATTATAGTTGCAAGCATTGGGAGAAGTAGAATGAGGATAATTGTTCTGGATGGAACTCCTGCTTTTACTGATTCTTGAACAGAGTAGGCTGCAAAATTAAAAGGATTAAGAGTTGTAGCTGGTCTTTTTTCAAAAAGTACTAAAATTTCATCTCTTGAGGCTGGTTCTTCAGGCCTGGTTACGTCTTCTTCCGCTATTTTTTTAAGTGCTTCGAGTTCTTCAGCTGAAGGTGATGAATCAGCTGATTCTGTAGCAAGTTCATCTTCTAGCGTTTTTTCTGCAGTTGCGGTAGGAAGGAGCCGAATTTGTGCATTGGAAGGATTTGCTTGATTTAAAAACAAAAATAAGATCGAAAAAATAACTAAAAATTTGATGAGTTGGGATGCTTTTACCATATACAGTAATTATAGTATATTATAACATCTATGAAGATTCTTGGTATAGACCCAGGGCTAGGAAGAGCAGGTTGGGCAATAGTTGAAGCAGACAGCGGGAAGTTCTCCGCTGTAGGGTACGGATGTATAGAAACCACGAATAAATCAAGTGAAGCCATGCGCATAAAAATATTATATGCGGAGCTAATTAAGATAATTGAACATTATCATCCTGAGGTTCTTTCTGTAGAAAAACTTTTTTTCAATAAAAATGTTAAAACGGCTTTAAGCGTAGGTCAGGCACGCGGGGTTATAATACTTGCAGGAATAAATAAAGGGCTTATTATTGAGGAATACACACCGTTACAGGTGAAAATTGCCGTTACTGGATATGGGAGGGCCGACAAGAATCAAATAGGTCAAATGGTAAAAAGTAATTTTGGTCTGAAATCTGTTCCTAAGCCGGATGATGCAGCAGATGCTCTTGCAATTGCGCTTACTCATGCAGTGTCATATAAAATTAGAAATTTAGCATAGATGAATTTAGTTTTGCTTGCTATTTCTGTATTTTTGATAAAAAGAGTGCAAAAGAGTTTATAATAAAATATTATGATAGGTTATCTAAACGGAGAAGTATTCGAGCTTTTTGAGAATAATATAATAGTTCTCATAAATGGTGTAGGTTATAAAGTTTTCCCTACAAATGCCTTTTTGGAAAAATGTAAAAGAGGAGATATTGTAGCGCTGCATATCGCAAGCATTATAAAAGAAGACGCATTTGATCTATATGGATTCGAAACAATAGAAGAAAAGAAATTGTTTGATCTCGTTGTGGGGGTTTCTGGAATTGGACCTAAGACTGCTATTGGTATATTATCGAAGGGTAAAATTGATGAGATCATGAATGCAATTTCAAAAGGAGATGTTTCATTTTTTACAGGAGTTCCAAGACTTGGGAAAAAGAATGCTCAAAAGTTAATAATTGAGTTAAAAAATAAAGCTGGTGATTTAAGTAGCCTTACTTTTATAGAAAACGAAGAAAGGGAGGATTTGATGCAAGCCCTTAAGGGATTTGGCTATCAGGAAAGAGAAATACTTGATATTATGCCTGAGATAGAAAAAAGCGGAGATAAGCTTGAAGAGAAAATTGCATTTGCTCTTAAGCATTTGGGTAAAAAATGAGCGACATAAAAGACGATTTAAATTTAAAAGATCAGGAGGAGGTAATAATTCAAAGCCTCAGGGCATCATCATGGCCTGAATTTATAGGTCAGGATGTAGTTAAAAAGACACTTTTTATCTCGATGAAAGCCGCAAAAAAAAGAGACGAAAGCCTCGAGCATCTGCTTTTTTATGGTCCTCCTGGACTTGGTAAAACTACGATTTCTCATATCATCGCAAAAGAAATGGGTGCAAATATACGAATTACATCTGGACCAGCGTTGGAGCGATCGGGTGACTTGGCTTCAATACTTACAAATTTATCTGAAGGAGACGTGCTTTTTATAGACGAGATTCACAGACTCAATAAAGTCGTTGAAGAGACTTTGTATCCAGCGATGGAGGATTTCGCACTCGACATAGTTATAGGAAAAGGACCATCAGCGAGAACTCTTAGAATGGATTTGCCGCGTTTTACGATAATTGGCGCAACAACAAAGGTAGGCATGATAGCAGGCCCTTTAAGAGATAGATTTGGCGTTATAAGCAGGCTTACTTTTTATAATATTAAAGAGTTATCTGAAATTATTAAAAATGCGGCAGAAAAACTGAATGTAGAAATTGAACCTCAGGCATGTGATGAAATAGCGGCTCGAGGAAGAGGTACCCCTAGAATTGCCCTGCGGCTACTCAAAAGGGCACGTGATTTTGCTTCAATTCATGGTCAGGATGTAATAACTCATGAAATAGTAGATAAGACTTTGGAAGTGCTTGAGATTGATAAAAAGGGACTTGATGAATCGGATAAGAGGTACCTTTTAACAATTATTGAAAAATACGATGGGGGTCCTGTAGGACTTGAGACTATTGCTGCAAGTATTTCAGAGGATAGTGCAACTCTTGAGGAAGTCATTGAGCCATACCTCATGCAGATAGGATTTGTTAAAAGGACTTCGCGCGGTAGGGTAATTACTGAAAATGCTCTTAATCATTTAGGATTAAATACTGCGGCGAGACAGAAAAAATTACTTTAGATATATTATTCAGAAAGAGAATTGATAAGCTCCTTAGTTTTTTGTAAAGGCAATGATTTTACCAAATCCTGAATTGAGAGGAGTGTGAGTCCCGCAATTATGGGCAGAAGCCAAATTTGAAGTGATAGTGGCGCCGTGTTAAAGATTTTGCCCGCGGGTGTGTAGAGGATAACCATAGTTGCGGTTAGAGAGAGGAGTGTTGCTATTACAAGATACTTATTTACAAAAGGGGATCTGGTCAGGACATTTTTTCTGAAAGATCTGAACGTATACGCATTTACTATTTCAATAATAATTATTGTAACAAGCGCTGCTGTACGAGCAACTTCTACGCTTTGCTCCATTACATTGAATACAACATAATAGACGCTAAGTGCTGATAGCGCCATAAGTCCACCCAATACAATTACGACTCCAATATGAGCCTTTGATAGAATAGATGACTTTCTGCGTGGTGGATAGTTCATGATGTCTTTTGACGTGGGATTTAGGCCAAGCGTTATTGCCGGCATATTGTCAGTGACTAAGTTAAGAAAAAGTATTTGAAGCGCTAGTAGAATAGGCGCTTCCCATCCGAGAACCGGAGCTAGAATTACCCCTACAAGAATTATTGTAAGTTCTGCAAAATTTGTAGATAGCTGATATGTAACGAATTTTCGAATATTGTTAAATATAGTTCTTCCTTCGCGAATTGCTGCGACAATAGTTGCAAAGTTATCGTCTTTTAATGTCAAATCTGCAACAGAGCGCGAGACGTCTGTACCATTTTTACCCATAGCAACTCCAATATGCGCCTCTTTAAGAGCTGGAGCGTCATTTACTCCATCTCCTGTCATGGTTACTATTTCTCCTTGTTTTTTTAGAGCCCTTACAATTCTTAATTTATGTTCAGGGTTAACTCGAGCAAAAATTGCAGTAGTTTTTACTGCAGTATCGAGTTCTTCATCCGACAGTTCACTTATTTCCTTTCCGACTAGTACATTTCCTGTTATACCAACTTGTTTGCCTATTGCAATAGCTGTTTCGCTATTGTCACCAGTTATCATTTTCACAACAATTTGTGCTTTTCTGCATATTTCTATAGCCTCCCTGGCTTCTTCTCGTGGAGGGTCTTCGAGGCCTACTATTCCTAAAAATGTAAATTTGTCTTCCGTGTAATTTTTCCCTCCAGTATTTTTCTTGTAGGCTAGTGTGAGAGTTCTAAGGGCTTTTTTTGTAAGATGCTTATTTATTTCATGCAGTTCTTCTTTTTTATCATTAGTTAATTTTATAGATTTTCCATTTTCATAATAGTGATCGCATTTTTCGATCATAACCTCGAATGCCCCTTTTGCGTAGACAAATTCGTCCTCATTTTCTTTTATAAGAACTGACATCATTTTGCGTTCTGAGTTAAACGGTGTTTCATTAGTTCTTGCGTATTTAAAATCGTCATGAAAAATTCCATTTTTTGCACCTAAAATAAGGAGTGCGCCTTCAGTTTGGTTGCCTATTACATCGTACTCGTGATCGTTTTTTAGTTTTTCTATTTTGGAGTCATTGCATAAAATTCCGGTTTTGATAATTAAGGAAAGTGCTTTATTTTCGGATGGGGCTATGGTTTTATTTTTTCTTCTAATCTCTCCCAGTCCCCTATAGCCCGTACCTGTTACCGAATATGCTTCATCTTCAGTAATAATACCTCTGACGGTCATTTCTCCCATTGTGAGAGTTCCCGTTTTATCAGTGCAGATAATTGTTGTCTCACCAAGAGTTTCAATAATAGACATGCGGTTGACTATCGCATTTTTTTTAGCCATGCGGGAGGCTCCCGCTGCAAGCGTTGTCGTAAGTACGACCGGAAAGCTTTCGGGAAAAGCTGATACGGAGAGCGCAATAACCAAAATCAGTATTTCTGTGACATAGGTACCCGTTATTTCAGCTCGTGTTAGCATGATGATGCCAACTGTAAGTGATGCTACCAGAGCGATTGCTACCATAACTTTTGAGATATTGTTTACTTTATCCTGAAGCGGTAGGTCTTTTTCGACAGAAGAAATAAGCCCTGCAATTTTTCCAAACTTTGTGTTCATGCCTGTATGAAGGACTTTCGCATAGCATTTTCCATTTACTAAGAAAGATCCCATATAAAGTGTGTTCTGCTCTTCGTATTTTTCTTCACTTGGGGATTGTTTTTTTGTAATGTCGCTTGATTCACCTGTAAGAATTGCTTCATTTACTTCTATGTCTTCACCATCCAAAAGCATACAGTCGGCGGGAATTCGTTCACCGCTACGAAGAATAAGTATATCTCCCGGGACAATTTCGCTCGAGAGTATTTCTTTTTCCTCCCCTCCCCGAATAACCATAGTAAGAGGCAGTATCATGCTTTTTAGTGCGTTGATTGCTTTTTCAGCCCTGTACTCTTGGATAAATCCTGTAAAAATGACTAGAAAAATGACTCCAATTATCGCATAGCCTGTGATCGATTTGTCTACTGCAAATGAAATAATTGCAGCTGCGAGTAGGAGATAAAATATAAAATTTTTTTGAACTTGCCGGATAAGAATTTTTAGCGGAGTAGACTTGGATATGTCTTTTATTTCATTTGGTCCGTGCTGTTTGTAATTTTTTAGTGCCTCGTCGTGTGATAGTCCCTGTATTTTATTCATTATATTAATAGTAACGAATTTAGGTAAAAGGATTCAACCATTTTAAATATTTCGTATAATACGCATATGCGTAAAATTAAAAGAATTCCTGTAACACGTGAAGGGTACGAAAAGTTAAAAAGTGACTTAAATGAGTTAAAATTATTGCGCCCTGCAGCAGTAAACACGCTTTCGGATGCTCGAAAAATGGGAGACCTTTCTGAAAACGGACTTTATACAGCAGCTAAGATGAGACTTAAAAGTATTGATGCACAAATTTTTAGACTCAATATTCAAATAAAACTTGCAGATATTATAGAAAAAAAGACAGATGGAGTTGTTGGAATTAATACTAAAGTAAAAATTTCTGATGGAAAAAAGGAAAGGGATCTGCATATTGTAGGGCAATATGAGGCAGATCCACTAAATAATAAAATATCAAACAGTTCGCCTATTGGTAGAGCGTTGATAGGTAGAAAGGTCGGAGATATTGTAAATGTATACACGCCTTCAGGCAAAGTAAATTATAAAGTGCTTAAAATTTCCTAATTTTCGTCTATTGGTGTAGTAGTAGGATCTATTGTGATTTCAATAATTGGAGTAGGAGTTGCTGTGATTGCTGCTGTTGGCGTTATGCCTTGAGTTGGAGTAGGAGTGTTAGATGGTTCGGGTTCGTTGTTATTATCCCCATCGTTATTATTTTCATCGTTTTTATCATCTTCCGTTTCAGTAGGAGTTGGTGTAGGAATTCCACAAAGAGCTGTTGGTGCAGTTCCTCTGAGGAAGAATTCTGGATATGCAGATGAAGTTGCAAATTCTACCCTAAGCCCGTCTTCAAAACAGACTTCCTGCTTTATTACTCCTGCGGGCTGGATGAAGCTCTCTGTTGGTTTTCCTCTGAGCCCTGCTTCCATTATTTGTCTCCAAATAGGGGCTGCGCCTAGAGATCCTGCGACGCTATTCATAGGAGAATTGTCGTTATTTCCTATCCATACTCCTACTGCAATTTGTGGCGTATATCCTATGGTGAGTGCATCTCTATAGTCTTCGGTTGTTCCTGTTTTTACAGCGGCGGTTCTGCTTATATTTAACGCTGATCCGAATACTTCTGCTCGAATTTTATTGTCAGAAAGTATAGAGCTAATTAAAAAAGCAACGGAAGCAGGCAGCGCTCTTTTGCTTTCTGTATCTTTTTGCAGGATGGTCCTGCCGTTTTTATCTTGTACTTCCAGGAAAAGCGAATAGCTGTTCCATTCACCTTGATTAGCATAAGTTGCATACGCGTTAGTCATTTCGACTAGTGGAACTTCGGCTGCACCTAGAACTAATGGGAGTCCATAATCTACATCATCTGAAAGAGTAGTAATACCGAGTGCTCGGGCTGCTCTAATTCCATCTTCAACTCCTACCATATTCATAACATGAACAGCAGGAATATTTAATGAATTTGCGAGAGCAAAGCGCGCTAGCACTTCTCCTCTAAAAGTATTACTGTAATTTCGAGGTCTATATCCGCCAAAACTTACTGCTTCGTCTTTTAGCATGGTAGATGGAGTAATTAGTCTTTCTTCTAGTGCTTTTGCATAGATAATAGGCTTGAAAGAAGAACCTGGCTGGCGTGGACGGATTGCCATATTGATCCTGCCATTTTCTGCATCATTCCAGTCGTAGCTTCCGACTAGTGCTAGAATTTCTCCTGTTTTAGGATCTATTACTACAGCTGCTCCATTATTTACGTCTGATCCTTTAAGTCTATTCACCTGTGCTTCTACTGCAGTTTGTGCCGCTGTCTGGAGATCCAGATCGAGAGTAGTTTTTACAGTAAATCCGCTTTGTGCTACATCCTGCTCGCCAAATTCTTCGATTAGAAGATCTTGAATCATGAGTGCGAAATGTACACCCTGAGCATTTACCTCTTCTTCAGTAGGATCGAATTCGATCTCTTCTGAAAGTGCTTCTTCGAGCTGTTCATCTGTGATGTGACCCTGTTCATGCATTAGATTTAAAATTAAATCTTTTCTAGCAAGTGCCTCATCTAAATTTCCAGTGAGTGGGGAGTAGTAGGATGGTGCTCTTATGATACCGGCAAATAGCGCGCTTTCTGCAAGTGTTAGTTCTGACGCGTCTTTAGAAAAATATCTTTGGGAGGCATCCTGGATACCTATTGCGCCTTCTCCGTAATAATTTGTATTTATATAAAGTTCGATGATATCGTCTTTTGAATATCTTCTCTCTAGCTCAAGTGCTAGAACGAGTTCTTGATATTTTCGAAGGAGTTGTTTATCAGGCGAAAGGATCGCATTTTTAATAAGCTGTTGTGAGATAGTTGATCCTCCCTGGACGGATGACTGAGACAGTAAATTTTCGCGGACAGCGCGTGCAATTCCAGAAATGGAAAATCCCGGATGATTATAAAAATCTTTATCTTCAACGGATATGAAAGCATATTTTGTGTACTCTGGTAGTACTTTTAGTTCTATGGGGTTTTTTGTACTAGCATCAAAAAGTGTAAAAAATGGCTTATCGTTGCGGTCGAGTAATACTACGCCTTGATTCTTTTTGTTAAGAATTCTTTCTTTTGAAGATAGATCCCGCACAAAGTAGACATACGTTGCGACAGGAATAAGAATCATGATAATTATCCCAGTTAGAAGCGCATATTTTACATATTTCTGGTTATTTTTTATGAATTTTATTACGTCCTCTTTTTTGAGATTTCGCATTTGGTTATATTTATTTTTAAGATATGGTTTATCTATTTTTTTAATAAAACGAATAAATTCTGAAGTTTTAAGTTTAAGCTTATTCATATAGTGTATTATACTATTTTGAAGTTAATCCCAATGAATGTCAATGAGAATCAGGTAAGAAGAAGTGTGATAAAATACAGGAATGAGCTATAAAGAGGAAGAGCGTAATCTTAAATCCAGAGTTGCCGCGCAAGATAGTTTGGCTGCTGATCTAAGAGCTTACCGAGGCTCAGATTCGGCTAGTATAATGGCAATTCTTAGATACATGCGTACTCAAAGAATGTGGAGAACTCGGAGTTCTGAAGAATCAAGCCTTTTAATCCCAAAAGTTACAGCAGGAGAAAATCCAGTAGAGGAACCAATTTCCCCCATTGTAGAAGCTGAAATGGAGGATAATGGAGCAGTATCTAATTCAGAAGAGCAGGTAATTACTTCAGAGAGAGAATATCTAATATTTTAGATTTATGAATATGTTTAAGCCTGTAAAGGCAAAAAATGAAAAGGAGTATATCGAAGAAATTCCCGAGCCTAGAAAAAGTGAAATAGTAAAGTTGGATAAACTTATAAAGCAGACTCTTCCAGACCTTA